>ERZ1292630.34-Hain-H41-02um-R3-34-length-166250-cov-50_pt1 | contig 166250 bp, 168 predicted proteins | sample MGYA00564408_ERZ1292630 | MGnify/ENA primary metagenome ERZ1292630 (study PRJEB36523, sample SAMEA6512641) | groundwater metagenome | collected 2019-01-08 | study: AquaDiva: Metagenomics assemblies of 32 groundwater samples
CGAACAGCTCGGTCAGATAGCCGTGCCGGAGATTGATCCCGCGCTCATAGTAGGTGTCCTCGCTGGTCATGTCATACTGGCCGATCTGATCGTAGAAGCTGCCCCCAGGCCGCCGCACGGTCGGGACGACATAGTCGCCCGGTCCGAACTCCGTGACGTTCGGACCGACTTCGAGCACCCGGCCAAAACACTCGTGACCGAGCACGAGGAAGTCGTAGCCGGGAGGAGCCTGACCGTATTCAGCCGCGTTGATCTCTTTGTCCGTCCCATCGAGGCCTACCCGCAGAACTTGAACCAACACCCCACGCCCGTTTGGAACTTCGTGTACCAACGGCTTGGGCAATTCGGCAAGATGGATCGAGTGAGGTTGTCCTGGTATAACGGCAACGGCTTTCATCGTCGGATTCTCCTTGTCTCATTTGGTCTGTAGCGCTCAGGTGGTTCACAAGGTCCTTCAGAAGGTCGGACGACTGACTGAATCAGTCGCGCGCTGCGCCGCTCAGCGCCTCGCCCAGTGCCCAAATCGAAGCTCCATAGAAGGCGAGGTCCTTCAGCAAGAACTGGCCTGGAGCAACCGAGCGAGCAGGTCTCTCATCGTGGCCGACAACCTCATTCCTTGCTGTCAGCTAGTCGTTTGGAACGACGCATCCTTACATGTTACCGGAGAAGACTAGTCAGGGGGTCTGCTCCTCGCACGATTTCAATTTGAGCGGCGGTCTGCACTATACAGAGCTGAACCACTTCCTCCATTTTGACGGACCGGATCGCCGGCTCCCGCTGTTTCCTTCCGACGCTCGCCGAAAGTCTCGTGAACAGGCCGCCGACTGTTTCCTCAGCACCATACCAAGGCAAGCGGTCAGGTCCCTGCACCTTTGAGCAGTCGACCCCACGCGACAAGCCGTTCAGCGGCTCCGACTCGGGCCGTCGTGGTCCCCCACTGGTACCACAAACGTGCATGATCACTATTCGATGGAAGAACGATGGTAGCCCATTTGTGTGGGGACCAAAGATAGAGGGCATTGTCTTCGATCTGATAACGGACGCCGGGACAAGAATCCACACGAGTGAAGGCGAACTGAGCGTCGGGCATGACGTCCACGTAGCCTTGGATCGTGCAGGAGACGGTGTCCGCAAAGCCCGGGCTAGCGGCCAGTTGGCCAGGGGCCGGCTCGCTCCTAGCCGCCAGCACAAAACAGCTGAGTCCGAGAGCGACCACGATGCCTGATATTCGAGCCCCTCTCCTCATGCGTCCCATGGACTTGGCCCTCCGGTGAGAAGTCGGACAAGCCACCCCTCTCCTTACGTCCGTCACGGGAAGCAGGCGTCGGTGAGATGGAAGATGTGCGGCACCTTCACGTAAGGTGATGACTAGCCTGTCCGACATTGCCTTCGTAGCGAGGCGAAGGAGGCGCGACCAGATGCAAGGCCGCAGGCCCGGAAAAACCGGAAGCGTATTCGCTGGAATACGTTGAGGATTTTTTCGGGCCGAGAACGACGCAGATGGTCGTGGATCGTTTGCCACAGTAGAACGGTCCATGTCGGACAGGCTCCTAGCCCGCATTATTCATGAGCGCTTCTGCTGCAATCGCGGATTCGCAGCTGCGACCAGCCTGTCGGCGGGCGGGCTCGCCGCTCGGTTGGTCGACATCCTGTTCAAGGAGGCCTTCCTCCCTCCCGGCGCCGCGCGCCCGTCTCGCTTCGCGACTCCGCACTTTCGCGACGAACCGTCAGGAATAATGCGGGCTAGGGCGTGCTTTTATTCCACTCGCTTCTGAAGACGATCGAGACAGCGGGGATACTGTTCTAGCTGTCTGAGGGAAACTCCGGATCGAGCCGGACTTTCCCCCAGAAGGCACGGTGGGCACACAGTTGGCAAGCAATCACCAGACTGAAACCAACCACGAACCACCAGAGGCCGATCTGCATTCCATAGCCGCCGGCGGTCGCGTTGGCGATCGTCAGACTGTTGGCCGGGTCGGTGGTCGCGATGAGTATGTTGGGATAGGAAGCCCAGGCCGTGCCGGCCAACATCGCCAGGATGAACAGGATCGATGAGCAGAACGAAGCGGAGTCCCAATTGCGTCGCCGTGCTTCAAGAGCGGATCCCAGCGCCACCACGCCGAGAAATGGAAAGAGGAATCCGATCGGATGAGCGGTAGAGCTGAGCCGAAAGGACGGTTGCACGAAGGGAATGGCGGCCAGCACCGGCACAACCAGGCCGGCCACGACGAACCCGCTTATCCACGATACACAAGCAGCACGGACACGCAACTCGCCATCGGTTTTCATCGCCAGGTAATTGGCTCCGTGCCAGGCAAGAATGGCCGCGCTCGTGAGTCCCATGAGAATCGTGAACCAATCGAGAATGCCCGGTTCCGGTCCCGTCATCAAATCGGTCCAGAGCGGGACAAAGAAATAGCCATCTTGATTCAACGGCACGCCGCGAATCAGATTGCCCAACGCCGCACCGAAGACGACAGCCAGCAGCGCGCTGGAGCCGGCAAACGCCAGGTCCCAGAACTGCCGCCACAGCGCGTGATCCACATGGGAGCGTAGTTCGAGCGCGAGTCCACGGGCGATCAACAACCACAGCACGATAATCAGTGCGAGATAGAAGCCGCTGAATCCCGCTGCATAGGCTTTCGGAAAGGCGAAGAACAACAGGCCGCCCGCTGCGATCAGCCAGACTTCATTGCCGTTCCAGACCGGTCCGATCGCAGCCAGGGCCATGCGTTTTTCTGTTTCCGTCCGCGCCACGAAGGGATAGACGATGCCCAGGCCGAAGTCGAATCCGTCGAGGACGACATAGCCAGCCAGCGTCAACGTGACGGCGCAGTACCACAACGTTTCCATCATGCGTGCTCCGACGGCATCGAATGTCCGGACGGTCCATGGCGGATCGTTTCAGCGATCAGGAACAGAAAGAGCAGCCCCAGTACCAGGTAGATTCCAAGAAAGCCGAGCAACGTGAACAGCGCGTTGCCGGAGTGCACCAACGGCGAGGCCCCCTCGGACGTTCGCAGCAGACCATACACGAGCCAAGGCTGGCGCCCCAGTTCGGCCGTCATCCAGCCGGCGGTCGTGGCGATGTAGGGAAACGGCGCGGATAACATGAGGAGCCAGAGCAGCCAGTTCGTGGAGAAGAGCCGCCCGCGCCATAGCCAGACCAGCGCCAGTCCCATGACAGACACGAGCATGGTTCCAAGGCCGACCATGACATGGTACGAGTAATAGAGCAGCGGCAAATTGTCGGGCCAATCTTCTCGCGGAAAGGCGTCGAGCCCCTTCACCTCGGCATAGAGTTCGTCATAGACCAGGATACTCAACGCATCCGGCACGACGAGCGGATTGTCGATCGTCATGGTTTCGATATTCGGCTGGCCGACGAGCAGTAAACCAGCGCCGCGCTCGGTCTTAAACAGCCCTTCAAAGGCCGCACCCTTGATCGGCTGGTGCTCGAAGACCTGTCGCGCGTTCCCGTGACCGGTTGGAAAACCCATGAGCGCTGCGGCAATAGCTCCGGCCACGACACCGGTGCGGAGGAAGGTCCGGGCGTACAGGAGGTGTTGGCCTGAGAGCAGATACAAGGCTCCGAGCGCCGCCATGACGAAGGAGGCGGTGACGACGGCGGCGGTCATGTTGTGTGTGTATTGCCAGAGGAGCCAGGGGTTAGTGAGCAGGCCGGAGAGACTGTCCACGAACAGACGCCCGTCGGCTGCCACGCTGTAGGCGACAGGATGTTGCATCCAGGCGTTGGTGGCCAGGATGAAATAGCCGGACAGCCAGGAACCGAGGAACAGCATCAAGGCGGCGAACCATTGCACGCGCCGGCCGAAGCGGCCTTCGCCGAACAGCAAGATCCCCAGGAACGACGATTCCAAAAAAAACGCAAACAGCCCTTCCATCGCCAGCGTCTGGCCGATGACCCCTCCCGCGAAGTTGGAGAATTTCGCCCAGTTGGTGCCGAACTGAAATTCGAGCGGGATCCCTGTGACGACGCCGAAGGCGAAGCTCAACGCGAAGATTTTCGTCCAGAACCGGGCGACCTGGTGGTAATGGTCGTCCCCGGTGATAAGCGCCCGGCTTCGAAAGTAAAGCAGGAGGAGCGCCAGCCCCATCGTCAATTGCGGGAAGAGATAATGAAAGGTGGCGGTGAAGGCAAATTGCAAACGATCGTAGAGCAACGCGCTCGCCATGAAGCCTCCCGCATGCGGATCGAGGAAGAAGGGGCCTGCGCCCCATGCGGCTATGTCGTACCGGAACAAGGGAACTTACAGGTCAGTAAGTTCGAGCCCGCGGCGCACGACTCAGGTTCTATGAACCGTTGTCGCCTGCTGGTGATGGGAACGATGGCCTGGCTCCTGACCGGCTGTCAGGCCATGCCCGGATTCATGCCACCGGCTCCACAGTCGGTTTCACCTCCTGCCAGGTTCAAGGTCCTCACCTACAATACGCTGCATGGGTTGGAAGTCGGCAAATTCTGGGTGCGCCAGATTGAAACGGACCAACAGTACAGGGCGCGATTCACGTTGCGCATCAAACAATTAGCCGAAGCTCAGCCAGATGTGATCTTGCTGCAAGAGGTGAATCCGCTGCCGGCCATGGCCCACGACTATGTGGAGGCACTTGCGCAACAGGGACTACAGTATGCCGAAGTGCACCAGGTGGATGCCTGCGGCCTCCGGTTCGCGCCGGGCTTGGCCATTCTGCCAGGATTGAACAACGGCTTGGTGATTCTGGCCAACGCCCCGCTGACGATCCGCAAGGTCGACGGCCTGAAGCTCAGCGGTCCCATCGGTGGATGCGGGGACTATGCCGGTGTTCAGTTCGGTGAACTGCGGTACGCGTTGCTGGCTGAAGTGACGGCCCCTGCGACGGGCATGACCTATCTTATCGCGACGATGCATTTGCATTCAGGCATCGAACGGGATGCCAAGGTGCTTCACGACCTCATGGAGGCCCACAACGAAGGCCGCCTCCAGTACTACGACCAACTGATGGCGGAACTGAAGATGGATGAGCATCGCCGTCACATGGAGTTGCACACCCTGATGGACGCTCTCCGACAGCATCAGATGCACAGGCGCTACGACGGGATCATCCTCGGCGGCGATCTCAACTTTGAAGTTGAGTCGCCCGAGTACCGACAACTGGAACGGGCCGGATTCGCGGATACGGCGCAGATTGCAGTGGGAATGCCGATGTGGAATACCTACGACCCGATGGGCAACCAACTAGCCGGCCACGAGGAGGAGGCGCTGCCGCCGGCGTTCATCGCGGCTCTTGCACAAGAAATGAAGATGGATCAAGAGGAAGCGGCGAAGCGGTACCGCCAGGCCATCGACATGGCTCGCCGGATCGACTTTCTGTTCAGCATGGCCTTCATGGCCAACGCCTGCCTCACACAGGAACTCTTCGGGAAACCCACGCAGATGGGCGATCCCATCGGTTCCGACCACTATGGCGTGCTGAACATCTATACCTACAAGATGCAGTGTTAGCGCGGGGCAGACGGACGGCCGAGAAACAGCAGGTCTTTTTCAACGTCCAACAACACCAATCGCAAGGCTTCATTGAGTCCACGAGCCAGCTCGTCCGGCAAACGATCCGACAAAGGGACTTCCTGGCGATAGCGCCGTTGCCAGACCACCGACGCCTCCTGTTTCCCATCGATCACGTGCAAATCGAGGCCGAGCACGGCTGTCGGTTGACGGCCCTCTCGGTAGTCCCCGTGAAACGCCGTGATGTCTCCCGCCAACACATAGGCCGCCTCCGCGTGATTCGACCCAAGAAGGACATATTGAAACTGTCCCGTTCTCGATAGCCAGGCGTAGAACTGCTGGCCCAGCATCGCGCCAGGCGTGACCAGCCAGACATCGTAAAAGTGCATGTCGTATTGGAACTCGCCGGTGCGAACGACCAGCTCCCGTCCCTCGAATTGCGGCGAAACGCGAAACCGAGCAATTTTAAGAACCGGCCCGATCCTCGGCGGACCTGTCTCTTGGTCGCGTGAAACCTCCAGCACGAACGACCGCTTCTCCGGATAACTTTTGTTGAGATTGACGCAGCCGGCAGCCGCCGTGCACAGAGCGATCAGGCAACCGACCTTCATGACCTGCCTTGAGCGCATCATCGCTTCACCGGTGACGTGCGGGGCGGCGGATCGCCGAAGAGCACCTGCGACGGATACCGCTCCACACTCTTGGCAAGATGGCGCAGATCTTCACTCGTCGCGCGGAGGTGCTCGACGGCTTCTTCGACATCGTCGCCCTTTGCCGCCACGAGGCTGTCGATGCGCTTCAGACTCGTGTTCATCTGCGCGATCGTCTCGGGCAGCTGTTCCGTCGCCGCCTTCACCTGCTTGGCCGTCACGCTGAGATCGGCGGTGATCCGTTTGACGTCGCCAGAGGCCACGGCGGCATTTCGTATGATCGTGGCAACCTCCGGGCCATTCACGACCTGTCCGGCCTCATGCATCGTTCTCTGGAATTCTTGCATCGCCTGCTTGGCCTGAAGCGGCAGATTCTCCTGTCGCACGTCCTTCACCAGATCGGTTACCGAGGTCACCAACGTCCCGACGTTTTCCGAAAGCTTCTGGAACTCTACATGCTCCAGCTTGTCAGCAATGTCCTGCAGCACGTTCCCGATCACCGCAATGGTGCTCGGCGCCGAGGGCACATAGGGGTGGTCCGGTGTCCAATGAACTTCCATGGCGGGATGGAGCTTCGGATCGTAGAAGTCTCCTTCGACGTAGAGCACGCCGGTGATCCCCTGCGACGTCAGCTTGAAGCGAAGGCCGAAATCGATCGACTTGCGGAGCCGTTCGAGGACTTCGTCATCTCGGGAGCCCACCATCTGCCAGGCTGTCTCACCTGGGATAATCGACATCGTCACACGGACACCACCTCGGTAGAGGGTTCGCTCATCCGGCGTCATCGCCATCATGGCGCTCATGTAATAGGCCTGCAGCAGGTCGATGTCTTCCACCCGCCCGACCGGAACCCCGCGGATCTTCACCGGCGAGCCGACTTCCAACCCTTGCACCGATTCTTTGAAGTAGGTTTCGACCAGAATCCGCCGTTCGAAGAGCTTGCCGCCGCCCAATACGATGAGGCCGACGACAGCGATGGCCACCGCGCTGATGATGAACAGGCCGATCTTCGAGTAGTGGGCTTGCGCGCTCATGTGAGACTCATCGCTCCGCTCTCGTCGCTCTCATGCCACGGCCGTCGCTTCACGATTGAAAAACTGCCGCACCCAGGCGTTCTCGGAGTGATCGCGGAGCTGTTGCGGCTTGCCCTCCGCGACGATGGCCTTGACCCGTTTGTCCAACATGATCACGCGATCGGCAATCGTGTAGATGCTCGGCAACTCATGGGTCACGACGACAAAGGTGATGGACAGATTTCTCGACAAGCTCACGATCAACCGGTCGAGTTCGGCGGACGTAATCGGGTCGAGTCCTGCCGAAGGCTCATCTAGAAACAGGACTTGCGGGTCCAGGGCCATCGCCCGCGCGATCACGGCTCGCTTCCTCATACCGCCGCTGATTTCGTCCGGCAACTTCAATGCCGCGGCCCCCAGCCCGACGACTTGGAGCTTCATCAAGGCAATGTGGTCGATCGCGTCATTCGGAAGGTCCGTGTACTCCTCCAGCGGCAACCGCACGTTCTCCAGCAAGGTCATCGACCCGAACAGGGCTCCTTGCTGGTACATAACGCCGATCTTCTTCAAGATCGCGAGCCGTCGCGGCCCTTGGGCCGTCACAATGTCCTCGTTGTCGATCAGGATGGCGCCGGCCGCCGGTTGATAGAGGCCGATCATGTGTTTCAGCATCGTGCTCTTACCGCAGCCAGACCCGCCGAGGATCACAAAGACCTCTCCCCGGTAGACGTCGAACGATAAGTCGTTGAGAAGCACCACGCCATCGTAGGCGGCGGTGAAATGCTTCACTCGGATAATCGGGGTGCTCCTCTCCATCGCGCGACTCTCTACAACCCCAAGGAGTAAAAGAGGACGGCGAAGATGCCATCGACGACGGTGATCAGCACCAGGCCACTCACGACGGCCCTGGTCGCGGAGTCGCCCACCGCGCTCGCCCCGCTCTTGGTCTGGAGCCCTCGCAGACAACCGATGGCCGCCACGACAATGCCGAAGACCACCGATTTCGCCAGCCCGCCGACCATGTCGCCGGCCGTCACCGCCGACTGCAGCTGGATGAGGTAGGTCACAAAGGGGAATCCGAGCGACAACATCACCACCGCTCCACCGACGAGGCCCAGCAGGCTGGCGAACACCGAGAGCAGCGGCGTCATCGCCACCGCGGCAATCACACGCGGGACGACGAGAAACGTGACTGGTTCCAACCCCATCGTGGTCAACGCATCGATTTCCTCGCTGACTTTCATGGTCCCAAGTTCGGCGGCAAAAGCCGAACCGGATCGCCCGGCCAAGATGATGGCCGTGAGGAGCGGACCGAGTTCTCGCAACATCGAGAGCCCGATCAGGTTCGCGACGAACATGTCCGCGCCGAACTGATGCAGCGGGATCGCCGACTGAAACGCCATGATGAGCCCCAGGAGAAATCCCAGTAAGGCGATTATCGGCAGGGCATTCACTCCCGCCAGTTCTGCAGTCAGCCAGGCCTCCTTCCATCGTACGATCCGCGGGCGTAGCGCCGCCCGAGCAAGGGCCACGGACAACTCGCCGACGAAGGCGGTCAACTTTGTGACATCGTTCCACAGCAAGACCCCGAATCGACCGACTTGTTCGAGGAAGGAGCCTTGCGAGGCTTTCGGCTGCGGCGACTCGCCGGAGGATCGGCTGTAGAGATCTACGAGGGCTCGGAAGGCGGGATCGAGGGAGCAAATCTCATATTGGCCACGATGGGCTGACTGGCGCCGCCCGAGTTCCAACAGCAACGCGGCTCCTGCGCCATCGCAGTAGGTCAGGCGCGAGGCGTCGATGGTCAGCTGTCTGGGTTGTGCAAGGCGAAGCGCCTCGAGCGCCGGTTGCCAGACCTGGCCGGTGGTGCGGGAATCGAGGGAGCCGGAGATCGTGAGAACGAGTCCGCAATCTGACATCGATGCGGCCAGGAGCGGACCCCTCTCTCCGGTTTGGCCGGCTTCCCTGTTCATCGCGCACTCACACACAGCCCTGGTGGAGATGATCCTCCGCAACATTCTTCCACCTGTTGGTCAGTTGAACAAACCGAATCTTTCATACCAGGAGCGGGGCCGCGAACGGCCGAGGGAATAGGCGTTGGGGAGTCATCCCGCCCAGCGGCCGTGGCTCGCAGCAAACTGCTGCCGCAGGCGCAGGCGAGTGGCCGGTGAGGGCAGCGGCTTCGGGAGGAGCGCCACCGCTTCCTGAACCAGCCTGAGCTGTTTCATATAGGCGCGGCAGTGGGAGCACAGGGCGAGATGGATGCGGTAGCGAGCTTCTTCCTTCAGCGAGAGAGCCCCATCCAGACTACGAGTCACCAGTCCAGCTGCTTCCTGGCAGGCGAGTTTCCGGAGAGGCAAGGGGTGAAACAAGACAGTCATGGTTGTCGGCAGACCGTTTTCCTAGTTCTGCAGGTGAGTCTCCTCACCGCGGATTTCCTTACACCCCCGATGATGTAGGTCACAAGGTGCGGTGTATCGTACTGAGTCGGGCGCCCACTCAGTGGGGAGGATTCAGTTCTCTGTTCCAGTAAGAAATGCTGGCTTGATCGAGATGTCGCTCAAGTTCGCGCAGTTCCTCAAGAGTGAGGGGTGCGTCTTGCGTATGAGACGGGGCTGATTTTCGTGAGGGCTTCACTCTTGTGTCCACCTCGTGCGACAGACCTCCGGTCCGCCCTGAAACCCTGTTCACCACCGGGCTGGCTGACTGACCAGGGGATATCAGCGGAGGGATCACCACCGTCTGAACAGGTGGTGAAGCAACCAACACAGGACCTTCCTTCGCAACCAGGAGCTCTTCGTGCGATTCCACCGCAGGCGACAGGACTCCTACCCCCAACACTGCCATCGCGGCGACGGCGCCGACAATCCAGCCTGTATGAGTTTGAACAGAGATCATTTTCCTCCCTCCTTTTAGTGACGCCCACCGCTCAGATACTGCTCAACCGCCAGCCGCACCCGCTCCCTGGCTCGATGTAACCGCACATAGAGGTTCGTCTCCGTGATCTTCAGCAACTCGCAGATCTCGTTTGATTCCATGCCTTCCACATCGCGAAGCACGAGGACCTCCTTCAAGGTCACCGGTAAAGCATCGATGGCCTGTTGCATCGCCGTGACGACCTGTTGACTGGCCAGGAGTGTTTCCGGCGTCCGGTCGTCCCAGGGTTGCGGCGGGAAGGCCCAATGGCCGGCCCACTCTCCCGCCTGATGAAACCGTGAAGGATCCACGGACTCTTCCGGTTCATCATCGTGGGACTCGAAGGCGGAGAACGTCATATGCCGCTTCTCTCGCACGCCCCGGTCCTTCGCCTTATGAATCAGAATCCCGAAGATCCAGGTCCGCAGCGACGAGCGCGCCTCGAAGCGGGACAACCCTTCGATCACGGCCATCCACGTGTCTTGCACCACTTCCTCGGCCACCTCCCGATCCGCCACATGGCCCAGGGCCATACGAATCAGTGCGCCGTGATGTTTGTCGACCAGCTCGTTGAAGGCACCCTCATCACCGGCGCGGAGCCTGGCAAGGAGGGTCCGCTCTGCCTGCGGGGGCGGCGTGCCTGTCGAAACGGTCGTCGATTCTCCGACCAGCAAGGACTGTCCCGGCGATTCGTGATAGGTGGTGATGGCTGAATTCATGACTGACCTCCGATCTGCAGCAACTCCGTCACAAAACCGGGAGCGCTCATAAGGGTGACTTGCGTTCGTGGAAGGTTATTCAGTACCTCGACCCCCCTGGCATCGATGAAATCGACATGCGAACAATCCAGATGCACGGTTTTCTTCCGGCGAAGGAGCGATCGGCACTCGTCGTCGAGGAGGGCGGCCCACTGCGCGGTGATTTTGCCCTCCAACTTGAGGAGCACGTCGCTCCGGCTTTCTTGAATCTTCGTGATCTTGAGCATCGCCTCTGCCGCTCCTTGTGTTCGTATGATGACCAGCTATTCAGCAACAGTGGTGCCAGATCGAATGCATGGCAGACAAAGTAGCCTAAGTGCTTGATGTAGAAAGATGAGAGGAGGAGTGTTCAAGACAGAGACAAAGGAAACCAGCAGGAATCAATCCTAAAATATTGGGAACGTCCCAATTAGTTGGGAGTTTTCGATGGGAAAAAGCGAATGGCTGATGGCATATAGCTTATGGCAGGGAGCGATTGAGTGAACGTGAGATGTAGCTACTCTGCAGGCGTTTCACGAACGACGTTTTACGTCTCACGTTTCACGCGCTTGATGTCGAGCTTCTTCATGCGGGCTTCGAGCGTGGTGGCATTGAGCCCAAGGATCTTGGCTGCGCCTTTCTCGCCGCTCACGCGCCAGTTGGTGTGCTCCAGGACATCGACGATATGTTGCCGTTCCATCTCTTCGAGTGTCCGCGTCTTCGCCGACGCGGCTTTGGCGCTCGCCGGCGAGAGCCATTCGATCGGCTCGAGTTGTGAGCCCTCGCTCAAAATCACCGCGCGCTCGATCACATGTTCCAGCTCACGGATATTTCCCGGCCACTGGTAGCGCTGGAGCGCGGCCATCATCGGCTCAGGAATCCGATCGATCTTCTTGCCGAAGTTCGCCGCAAACTTGCGCACGAAATATTGCGCCAGCAGGGGGATGTCGCCCTCGCGCTGGCGCAATGCGGGCAGATGGATCGGAAACACGTTGAGGCGGTAATACAGATCGGGCCGATAGTGGCCGGTTTGCGAGAGCTGTTCGAGGTCCCGGTTGGTCGCTGCGATCACCCGTACGGTGACCTTGAACGTCTGCGTCCCGCCGACCCGCTCGAATTCGCCTTCCTGCAGCACGCGCAGCAGCTTCGACTGCAGATCCAGCGGCAACTCGCCGATCTCGTCGAGGAAGATCGTCCCCTTGTCGGCCACTTCAAAGCGGCCCATCTTCTTCGTGAGCGCGCCGGTGAACGCGCCTTTCTCGTGGCCAAAGAATTCACTTTCGATGAGCCCGGAGGGAATCGCCGCACAATTGACCTTCACGAGCGGCTTGCCGTTCCGCGGACTCAAGTTATGAATCGCCCGGGCGATCAACTCTTTGCCGGTCCCGGTCTCGCCCGTGATCAAGACAGTCGAATCGGTCGGCGCCACACGCTCGACGTTTTTCAAGATTCGCCTGAGTGACGATGACGAACCGATCAATTCTTCGAAATTATGGGTCCCTTTGATCTCTTCTTGCAGATAGGTGTTTTGCGCTTCCAATCGGGCTTTTTCCTGCTCCATCAACACGCGCTCGGTGATGTCGACGAACATCGTGCGGGTATAGGTGCCGCCGGGGTCGGGCCGCGACCACCATTGAATCCAGAGCGGATTGCCGTTGTCCTTCCGGCGCAGTTCGAGGATGACCCCGCTGGTGTCGATGCCCTTGCCGATGGACGCGAACGCCTCTTTCAATCGCCGTTGAGCGTCAGGCGTATCGGGGATGAACGAAAATCCATATGTACCCTCGACCTGGTCCACCGTGATGCCGAGGGTCTTCAGCGCCGTTTTATTGGCGCGGATGAACTTGGAATCCAGCCCTTCATTCACATAGGCAATCGGCGCTTCGTCAAACAGATCGCGCAACCGCTCCTCGCTCTCCTTGATCTGCGCTTCCAGCCGCGCCCGTTCCAGCTCGGCCCCCGCCCGGACCCCAAAGATCTTGAACAGCGAGAACACGCGCGGATCGTCCTGCATCGGTTTTGTGTCCATGACGGCGAGATGGCCCATGACCGTGCCGGCCCGGTCCGTGACGGGGATGGCGAGATAACTTTCCACTCCCAACTCGGCCAGTTCCTCGCGGTGGTGGGGGAACAGGTCCTGCACCCGGTTCGGGAACAGACACACTCTCCCGTTCAGGACCTCTTCGCAGGGTGTATGGGGCACGTCGTACTCGAAATTGTCCAGGAAGCGGTCCCCCGTCCAGAAGGCCAGCGTGACCACCCGCAGACTGGTGCCCGGGACGAATTTCGAGACAAACGCGTACTTCATCTGGAGGGCCTCGGCCAGGTTCTGCACCAGGCTCCTAAAGAAGTCCGCTCCCGTCGCGGCCGCGGTCCCTTCGTCGATCTTCCTCAGTATGAGGTCGCTCCGACGGATCGCTTCTTCGAGCTGCATTCGATCGAGTTCGGCTCCAGCCCGCGACCCGAATATCTTGAAGATCGAGAGATCTTCCGCCGTGAGCGGCATGGGCTTGACGTCTATTGCCGCCAGGTTTCCCAACACCTTCCCGTTCGGACTCATCAGGGGCACAGCCACATAGCCTTGCGCGCCCAGCCTGACGAGGTCCGGATCGTCGGGGAATAGGGATTGAACGTCTCTCTCAAAGTGACGGATCTCGCCGCGAAAGACGAGCTGACAGGGTGTTCCATCCAACTTATATTCAAAATTGTCGGCGAACCCTTCCCCCGCCCAGAACGCCAGCGTGCGCACTCGTCGTGCGGGCTCCGTCATTTCGGTGACAAACACATAGCGCACGCCGAGCGCCGCCGCCAGATTCTTCGTCAGCGACTGGAAAAACTGTTCCCCGATGGTCGCCGCGGTGCCCTCGTGGATGCGGCGCAACAGAAGGTCGCCTTTTCGAACCCGCGCCTCCATGGCCAGTCGTTCGAACTCCGCCGCCGCTCTCGCGGCAAAGATGCCAAGGACCGACATGACCATCTGGTGATCGGGCATCGGCTTGGAGTCCATGATGGCCAGATGGCCCAGGACCTTGCCAGACGCGTCCACCACCGGCACACCGCAGTAACTTTCCACGCCGATGTCCTGAATCAGCTGAACGTGCGGATACAGCTCCCGGAGCTTGCTCGGATGGTGGATACATTGGCGCGTCAGGACGGTCTCGCAGGGGCCCCGCGCCGGCACGTCGAACGGTGGCAGCGGCTGACCCTTGCCCCAGCCGGCCCGGGAGCGAAAGGTCTGGCCGTCTTCGCCGAGTTCAGAAATATAGGCGTAATCAACACCCAGGGCCGCCGACAGGTACTTCACGAGCGAAGGGAAAAAGTCGGTGCCGGTCTCCATGGCCGTCCCCTCCGCAATGGCACGCAACGTCACTTCGCGCGCCTTGAGGGAAACCTCTATCACCTGACGGTAAATCTCAACACCGGCGCGCTCGCCGAAGAGTTTAAATACCTCGATCTCATCAGCGGTCAGGGCCATCGGCTTCACATCCATCGCCACCAGATGGCCGAGAACCTGGCCTTTTGGATCTTTCAACGGGACAGCCAAATAACTTGTGACGCCAAATGTCACCAAATCCTGGTCGCCCGGAAAGAGTCGCTGAACGTCCTGCGCATAATGGCATGTTTCGCCCTGAATCACCTTGGTGCAGGGCGTGCCATCGAGACTGTACTCAACCTGATCCAAAAATCCGTCGCCCTTCCAGAAGGCCAGCGTACGAATGCGCAATTCAGGTAGGAGAAAGCCGACAAAGGCATAGCGAATGCCTAGCGCGACCGCGACGTGTTTGACGAGTTCGCGGAGAAATTCTCCGCCGGTGGAAGCCACGGTGCCTTCGACAAGCGAGCGGAGAAACTCGTCCGCCTTGTACCGCGCGCTGAAGATCGGATCTTGCTTGAACGTGCCTTCCTCCAGCCTCTTGCGCGTCCGCCGTAATTCCAGCTCTGTCACGATTTCGGTGGCGAGCACCCGCAGCGCATCGCCCTGTTCTTTCGTGAGTTGACGAGGGGCTCGATCGAACACACAGAGGGTGCCGACCGCGTGACCTTCCGCTGACGTCAGGCGCATTCCGGCGTAGAAGCGGACTTGGGACGATCCGGTGACCAGGGGGTTTGTCGCAAACCGCTCATCCTTCGTCGTGTCCGGCACGACAAAGAGATCCGATTGACGAATCGTCTGGCTGCAGAACTCCGGCGCATCCGGGGCCTCGCCATTGGCGAATCCGACTCTCGATTTAATAAATTGCCTGGCGCCGTCGAAAAAGGTGATGGCCGCGTAGGGCGTTCCACAGATTTGTGCGGCGAACTTGGCCAGACGATCGAAGGCAGGCTCAGGGGGAGTATCGAAGATCTCGTAAGAGCGAAGCGCCTCCAGACGGCTCGGTTCGTCCAACGCAGTGTCGTCTTGTGCCATACCGACCTTTTCCCGTCAAGACCGGCCTACGACTTCTTTCGTACTGGGGAATGGGAGGACTGGGCGGAGAAGTCTAGCATCGTCGTCGGATCTGATTCAACGGGCTTGGGCGAGTAAGGCACTCACCCGTGCGCTCCCGGAAGGCTGCGCTTGGGTTCTGCCGGAATCGCATTCCCCACTATTCCTCGTGGATCTGCCGCCCATGCAGTGGCTGGATGGAACGTGCATTGTGACCGATGAGCGAGACGAATTGCGCGATTTGATGAGCGAACATGGCGATCGGATCGCGCAGCACGATCCACTGGACGCCTTCGGTGCATGGAGGCGTGGTCAACGAGCCGTGGTAAGAGAAATGGTGAGTACTCGCCGGCATGAGGTCTTGTGGGTTGAACGAGTGCTCTGAACCCAGCTCTCCTACCTTCATGGGAAGCATGGTCCAGAGTTCTGCGAGTGACTGGTTCGGTAAACCGGCTTCAACGAGCACCGCGATGACGACCACGTGTCCCTTCCGGTCTTGGTGCACCAAATGAATCTCCATCGGGTAAGTCCGACCATCCACATGGTGCTCGCTCGGTTCGTGGAAATGAAACTGGCCGAGCCGGTATGTGCGACCGTTGACATGTAGCTCGTTTCCCGGCGGCACATTCACTTGGATGGTGTGGCCGTTGTCGAGCGCACGTACCGAAGCGGCTTGAGAGTGGAAGATCAGCCGCTCCTGGGTCTGCGCATGGCGCGGCGCCACGATGTTGATCGGCGATTGGTGCGAGCCGGCCTCGCAGGCCATGTAGGCTGGGCTCAACATGCCCCAGTGCTCGATCCCCTCTCGCCCCTCGTAGGGCCAGTGAGAGGAGGCTGTCTCCTCAGCCGACCAGACGAAAGCGCTGCTAGATAGCAGTCCGCAGACGAGCGACAATGTGAGAAAAAGACGTGGAGCATTCAGGAAAGGAATCATGCGCTGCCTCGGCTAAACGAACGATGCTACCCGATCGTGGCTCGGTACGGAGGAAGACCGGCCGGCGTGGGCCTGCCAGGTTTCGTCGGAAGAATCAACGGCATTACCGTGCCGCCGCAAGCAGGACAGGTGGTCGATGCGGTCGTCGATGCGACCGGTTCGACGGCGGTGGGTGCAGACCCAAACATGAATTGCGCCAACTTGGATGATCGGTTCCGCTTCAGCCACTTGGGCAACAGGACGAACAGGGCGACGAGCAGCAGACTCAATCCAATGAGCAACCATTGCGCGGAGATGACGCTGCTGCCCAAATAGACAAAGGCAAAGGTCGGCGGAATCATCCCGGCGATGGTCGCCAGCGAAAAGGCCCGCAGTGAAACCGTCGTGAAGCCGGCTCCGTAACTGACGACATCGAACGACACGATCGGAAGCAGTCGCGCCAGGAAAATGAGCAGGCCGATATGATGGTCCGAACATTTCTCGCAAAAGACGGCGTCGACCCCCAATAAACGAGAAATACCCTCCCGTCCTAAGGCACGTCCGATCAGGAAGCTGAGCATCGCGCCGATCGCAGCCCCGATCACGGCATAGATCGTCCCGAACAACGGACCGAAGGCCGCGCCCGATGCCAGATCGAGCGGCAAGCTCGGAATCGGCGGGATCACCACCGCCGTGGCCATCGATACGATCAGCACCGGCGGTCCCCAGGGACCGAATGATTGCAGCAGCTCCGCGATGTGGGCGGGATTGAGCACCTGCTCGAAGTCAATCTGCCAGCCGAGCGCCAACGAGCCTCCGACGACAATAATTAGGAGCACCAGCTTGAGCCAGCGAGCCATCTGTCGGTCCTTCCTACGGCGACACCACTTGCACCACATGCCCATCGGGATCACGAACAAGAAAACCTTTTTTGAATCCCAGGCTCCCATCAGGGGTCGATACCACGCCGGACGAAATAAACTGGGCCGTGTCCCGTAGTGCCGATGCCGCAGCTTCTACATCAGAGACGACCAGCGTGGTTTGCCAATGCCAGAGATCGGTCGGGTGCGAATCGGGAGGGAAGGGCCGTCCCGCCGTCGGTAATTCGTACTCAAGAAATTCCAGGCCGGGCGGACTCATCTTCGACGCCAGGCCGGTCACGCGCGTCCAGGCCCCGGGCAAACTGTCGAGATACTGTTGTGTCTGGCCCATGTTGAGCGTTCCCCCGGCAACCGTCATCCCCAACAGGTCGCGATAGAACTTGGTGCTGCTGTCGGTGCTCCGCACCGTCATGGCTGTGTGATCAATCCCCATCAAGAGGCTTGGGCCAGGCTTTTTCCAGATGGGATTGCCCTTGCCTTCCGGAAACCAGAGGAGTTCGAGATTGTGGCCATCCGGGTCGCGGAACTTGATCGCCTTGATGCCGGCGGCGGCGGGATTCGAGATCGGAATCGTCTGTGGCCGAGGCGAGATCTGCCTGACATGATGCTTGCGTAATTGCGCCCAGGCGTCCTCCATGTCGCGCACGACGATGGCGACATGTTGGAACCAGAGATCGTTGCTGTAGGACGGGACGGGGATCGGCCGGACATCAGGCGGAGACAGAAACTCGATCAGTTCGAGCTGTTGCTCACCGAGCTGCATCCGGACGACGCGGGCCCGCACGCCGAAGATACCCCACAGTTGGTCATATTCCGGCCCATCCACCTCGACGTCGCTGGCTGGTTTGAACGCCAGCACGTCACGGTAGAAGGCGACGGACCGGTCCATATCCAATACGGTAAAGCCGATGGCAGCGACGGATTGGACGGCAACCTGGGCCTCCGAAGGCCCCGTGAAAAGTGAAACGTGAACGGTGAAAAGTACGAGGAGTGGCAGGGCTGTGAGCGCAAGCTTCTTGGCCAAACTCTTCACATTTCACCTTTCACGTCGATCGTTTCACGCAAGCCGTGAGAGCAGGTGCTCCCCTACTCTCAAGGCGTTGGCGATGATCGTCAGCGAGGGATTCACCGCGGAACTCGACACGAAAAAGCTCGCATCGACGACGTAGAGATTGTCGAGATCGTGAGCCTTGCAGTTCACATCGAGGACGGAGGTCTTCGGGTTGCGGCCGAACCGCACCGTGCCGCATTGGTGGGCCGTGCCCGCAATCGGAATCTTCTTCCCGAGGTAGAGGTGTGTCGGCAGGAGATGTTCCTCACAGCCGATGTGGTTCAGCATGCTCTTGAGTTTGGCAGCCAGCCGCTGATGGGCTTCGAGATTGTTTTCGCTGTAGGCCAAGGTGATGCTGCCGTTTCTGCCGACGAGCACGCGATTGTCGGGATCGGGCAGATCTTCGGAGGTCATCCAGAAATCGAGCGAATGTTTGGCCATCACATCGAGGGCAAGACCGGGCGCGAAGGCCGGAGCGCCGGCCCGCAGTGAATCCAGGTCCTGCTTGCCGATCATCGAAATGTGGCCCATCGGATATTCCCACTCCGCCGACGCGTGATAAAAATCGTTCAAGCCGATGGTCTTCTGAAACACGGTCGGGTTCGGACGCTTGGAGATCGCAAGCATCGCCGAGTTGTTATGGCACATGTAGTGGCGGCCCACGAGATCGGAAGAGTTGGCGAGGCCGTTGGGATGGCGTTCATTGGCCGACTTCAGAAGCAACGCCGCCGAATTAATCGCACCGGCTGAGACCACAACAATGTCGGCCTGATACGTTTCCTTCATACCGTTTCGTTCAACGCATACGGTGGTGATCTCTCGTCCCGACGCATTCGTTTCTAATCGAGTGACCAATGCACCAGTGACCAGTGACACATTCGAGTACTGCAGGGCCGGATCAACACAGACCACTTGCGAATCCGCCTTCGCATTCACCAAACAAGGAAAGCCGTCACAGGTATTGCAACGAATGCAGGCGCTCTGTTCTTTTTGTTGCTCGTTGAGCATCACGCCGACCGGGAGGTGGAAGGGCTGATAGCCCATCCTTTTCCAATCTTCATGCAGTTCCTGGATGCGAGGTTCATGCGACAGGGCCGGATACCTATAGGGCGCGCCGGCTTTCGGTTCGGTCGGATCTTCGCCACGGTTACCGTGCACGTGATACAGGTGCTCGGCCTGCGTGTAATAGGGTTCCAAGTCTTCATAGCGAATCGGCCATTCTGGGGAGATGCCGCCATGATGCTTCACTTCGCCGAAGTCCTGTGCGCGCATACGCAGCAGCGCCGCGCCGTAGACTTTCGAATTGCCGCCGACGTTGTAGTGGATACCGGGGTGAAACGTGCCCCCGTCTTTGTCCTGCCAGGTTTCTTTGGCCTTGTACTTGTTGTCGATGAAGACGGTCTTGGAGCTCCAGTTGTCCTTTTCGCGCGGCAGATAGCCGCCCCGTTCCAGCAGGAGAATCTTCTTCCCCGACGGCGCCAACTTATAGGCCAACGTGCCCCCGCCAGGGCCGGTGCCGATAATGATGATGTCGTAATGGGTGGACATGGCAGGTAGTCTGAAAATCCGGCATTGTCTTACACCGAAGAAAAGAATCCAAGCGAGCTATTGCTCCGTAGGGGGTGAGAGGGCATCGTGATCATTCAATGGTTCAAACAAGGAGGTCATCATGCATATGTTAGAACGTATCGGATTCATGGGATTAGGCATCGTGCTGGTGAGCGCGCTCAGCGGAGCGCCGGTATTCGCAGCAGATAAGCCAATCGAGGACGGGTCGAAGATCGTGATTACGTCTCCCAAGGATGGAAACGAGGTCAGCGACAGCTTCGAGCTGAAATATGATTTGACCAAGGGCTCCCAGGCTGCACACGCGCACGTGTACTTAGACGATCAGTATCAGAAGGGGTTCGGCGGAACGTTCAAGGGGGTACCCAAAGGCAAACACAAGATCACCGTGACCGGCGCCACAAAGGATCACGCACTCCTCACCGCCACACAGAGCATCAACATCGAAGTGCAGTAACGTTGCACGCAGTTACCTTCTCCACCGCCGGAGTCTCATTTGGAGGAAGAGGCTCCGGCGGGCCGGGCTATACAAACCTTTTCCAACACTTCGTAGGTATCTCTGTGTCAGTAAAAGAGTCCTCTTCCACGATGGCGCCAGCCCTTAGGCCAGCGTGCCCCCGCCAGATTCCGTGCCGATGATGATCACCTCGTAATGCTGGTTGGCCGCCAGGAGCCACCTCTGCTGGAAGATAGCCGGGAGAAGTTACCTTCCTGTGTTCGTGCGACGCGCGGTACATTCAAAGCGTAGAACATGGTAAATCTGCTATAAAAACGGCAGACTCAGGAAACCACGCATCACCGTCATTACTCTCGCGGTCGACGATTTAGAACGAGCGCTGAAGTTTTATCGCGATGGGCTCGGTCTGCCGACGAAGGGCATCGTCGGCACAGAGTTCGAGCATGGCGCAGTCGCTTTCTTCGATCTTCAACATGGTTTGAAACTTGCCATCTGGCCCCGCACATCTCTCGCACACGAAGCCAAGGTGCCCTTGGGTCCGCGAAGCGCCACCGAATTTGCGCTCGGTCACAATGTCGCGAGCAAGGCCGAAGTGGATGCGGTGATGGAGCAGGCAAGCAAGGCAGGCGCCACGATCACCGATCCTCCGCATGACGCATTTTGGGGCGGCTATACCGGCTCGTTCCAAGATCCCGATGGACATCTATGGGAAGTCGTATGGAATCCGGATTGGGACCCTGTCGACTAATCACCAGCCCGCTATGCCGCGCGCGGCATTGTCCCGATGGTTCCGTACAGATGCGGCGATCGGCTAGGGCTCCCCACCGTACGGCCGGAAAACGGGGCTCGCTCAGGCTGGTTTACTTGCGAGACAATGACGGACCACACCATTAATGGCCTACCTGGTACGTTCTGCACCTGAGCGTTTCAACACGTTGTTTTCGGCTTCCAATTCGGCAAGCCGATCGCGCAGAGGTTGCACGAGGGCTTCAACCTCCTCTTGTGTGAACCGCGGTTGAATATGCTGCCGGCAATTGATATCGAATGCCTCAACATGAAAGCGGATTGCCCGTTCCGGTTTTCCCTTGTAGCTCGGGTCGGTGAGTTGCTTCACGAGGCGCGGATCATGATCGACAACCTCGGCTGTACCCCAGATTTTGACCCGGGTTTGGCCGGCGTAATCCATGAGAAACAGAAAGGCTCGATTGTTTTCGGCCAGATTCCCGACTGAGATGTACTGCCGATTCCCCGCGAAATCGGCAAAGGCCAGGGTGCGCTCATCCAGCACCTTGAGAAACCCCTTCGGCCCCCCTCGGTGCTGGATATACGGCTGACCCTTCGCGTTGGCGGTGGCTAAATAAAACGAATCACGGTCGCCGATGAAGTCGACAAGATCCTTGGGGATCGCATTCTCCCACCCACCGCTGTTCTCCATCCGTTCGTACTGCTTGCGTGACCCCATTTGTTTTTGAACCGCCTTCACAGACGCAGTAAACGCAATGTCGCTGATGGGTGATTTCATCGTCGTCCTCTCCCGAACGGATAAGGCCGCTTCCCCACTCTCCGCTTAAGCGTAATGGCCGGGAACATACCCTGCGGCGCCTACTTGTGCCTGGCGCGGAACGCTTTTGTCAGGCGGGTTTTGATTGCAGGAGAAGGAGACGAAGCCTCGCCGTGCCGGCACTGCTTGCCCGAACGGCGCAGTGTTTGTCGAATGGTGTGCAATTGAACTCGGTACCGCGCGCAGGCGTCACAGATCCAATAATGGAGCCTGAGACTGAGCCGGGTCGCCCAGGGCAGCGGTCCATCCATAGCCTGAGAAGCCAACCGGGTGACCTCTTTGCAGGGGAGAGTGCTACGAGCCAGTAACGTGGTGATCATAGTGGGTGAAACTCTTCGGTTCTTCCCGCTCCTCACAACTCAACATCAGAGATTGAGCGGCGCGTCTTTCCCCCGCCCTCGTTGCACTGACTTGTCCTTCTTCTGCTGAGTCGATGGAGGAACCGTTTCCTTACACTGCTGCACAAGAACCCGTTTTACCGTGGGTTTTTCAGCCTTGGCCTGAATGCCAAGGTCTTCCACCAACGCCCGCAGGGGCTCCGCAATAGACCAGGCTTGGGCGAAACAACCCCGAGGCTGGTGGGGAGCTTCGGCGTCGAAAATTTCTGAGACGTGCCCCAGGCAGGCTTCATGCAGATGCGCCTCAAGGCCGGCGAGAAAACCGCGCGCGGCCTTCCGCACTGCGGCGCTCTCACCAAATGTATTGATCCAGGCGGTCACAAACGGGCCCAATAAGAACGGCCAGACCGTACCCTGGTGGTACGCGCCGTCACGTTCCACCACGCCTCCTTCGTATCTCGGGCGGTAACGAGGATCATGCGGCGACAGGGTGCGGAGCCCCACCGGTGTCAAGAGTTGCTCTTCGACGATGCAAAGAATCTGCTGCGCGCGGTCGCGCGGGACGAGTTCCTCAACCAACGAGATGGCATAGAGTTGATTGGGACGGAGCGACGCATCGTCGCCCTCCGGGCCGTCGATGACATCGTACAGATACCCGCCTTGCTCGTACCAGAATCGATTGCGGAACGAAACGATCGCGTGGCTGCGGTCAGCCCGGCACCGATCGGCATAGTCCGCTTCACCGTACCGGCGCGCGAGTGTTTCGCCGACTTCCAGTGCTCGAACCCACAACGCTTGGATCTCCACCGGTTTTCCATGGCGCGGGGTGACGACCCAGTCGCCGACCTTCGCGTCCATCCAGGTTAATTGTGCGCCGGGCACTCCACCCGTAATCAACCCATCCTCATCCATCCGAATCCCATACCGTGTGCCTTGGCGATAACCGTCGAGGATCTGTTTCACCGCCGGCCAGGCTGTTTGACGGACAGGGGCCTCATCCTGCGAGACCTGAAGGTAACGATCGATCGCATGGATGAACCAGAGCGAGGCGTCGATCGTATTGTATTCCGGCTGCTCGCCGACATCGGGAAAACGATTCGGTACCATTCCCTCCGAGACATGCGCCGCAAAGGACTCGATGACCTGCCAGGCGACGTCATGGCGGCCGGTGACAAGACAGAGTCCCGGCAATGAGATAAACGTGTCTCGCCCCCAGTCGGTGAACCAGGGATAGCCGGCGATCACCGTCTGCCGATTCCTTCGCTCGGACAGATAACATTCCGCAGCACGCCAGAGTTCGCCGGCCAAAGAGTCATCAGCCGGGGCGGCTTGTCGGACTGTGTCGCGGCGAGCCTTCTCACCCTTCACGAGGGCGACGACGTCGAGCCGATCGATGGCCTCGCTGGTAAGGACCATGGCCTGGGTGGATCCGGACTCAAGCTCGAACGTGAACTCTCCGGGCGACCACCAGTCTTCCTCGCTGTTCAGCCCTCGTTGCCGTTCGATGGGAAATTGGAGGTGCCGATACCATTCCGGTTCATGACGATACCTCCCTGAATGAACCGCCCGCACCGGAGGCACATCGGGGTAGAGCTGCCAGGCGACGAGCCCGTCCCCGATCGAAGCCTCGGTCGAGAGGCTCCCGTTTTCGTGATGCGTCCCATGATAGTCGCGCGCGGTGAGTTTCGGTCTCACACGAAGCACGGCCCGCTGTTTCTTCCTGCCGAGGAGCGTCCATCGCACAATGACCAGATCGCGGCCCTGAATCAGCAGGATCTCCCGCTGAAGCCTCATGCCGTTGCAGGCGAACGTCCAGATCGGCCAGGGGTCGGTGGAGAACTCGACACAATGTTCATACCCGGCCGGATGGACGGCGCCCGGATAGAGATTGGTGGACAGTGGAACGACGTGACCGTCGATCGCGAGCCATTCTTCAAGGTGGTTGACCAACACGAACCGTTCACTCGGCGGTTTGCGAGCGGTCAATAAGAGCGCATGGTACCGGCGGGTATGGGCCCCCGCGACCGTACCGGAAGCGAATCCCCCTCTCCCGTTTTGCTCAAGCCATTCGAGGCTCAACGCCCGTTCGAGGTGTTGGCAGTCTTGCGTGCCGATCTTCATGTCAGACTCCCAGCGTTCAGCCATCAGATCTCAGCCTCTGAAAGAATGCCTCAGCTTCTTGCTCTTGCTGATTGCGAGGGCTGACGGCTGCTTCATTCCCCCGATTGCTGAATCAGCTTGGCCACTAATCCTGTCCAACCCGTTTGATGGCTTGCCCCGATCCCGGCTCCATTGTCCCCATGAAAATATTCGTAGAACAAGACATTGTGACGCCAATGGGGATCGTCTTGGAATCGCTGGGCTCCCCCGAACACCGGACGCGTTCCGTCGGCATTCCGGAGAAAAATATGGATCAACCGGCGGGAGATCTCGGTCGCCACGTCCCACAGCGTAGAGTGACGCCCCGACCCCGTCGGACATTCCACCCGATACTGCTCGCCGAGAAAGTAGTGGAACTTTTGCAGCGACTCGATCAGGAGATAATTGACCGGGAACCAGATCGGCCCGCGCCAATTCGAATTGCCTCCGAACAAGCCCGTGCCGGATTCCGCCGGTTCATAGTCCGCGCGATACTCACGGCCCATGACCGACATCACAAAGGGATGATCGCGGTGATAACGCGAGAGCGCGCGGATGCCGTAGGGAGACAAGAACTCCTCTTCATCCAGCATGTACCGCAACACGGATTTCAGGCGATCTCGGCTGACAAGCGAGAGAAAGCGCCGCACGCCTCCGTCGTAAGACTGCGTTTCCAGATGCTGCGCAAAGTCCGGCCGGTTCTCGATGAACCACTGCATCCGGTGCTTGAAGCGCGGCAGACTGTCCACGAGTTCGGACTCGAGCGTCTCGACGGCGAAAAGAGGAATCAGACCTACCATCGAGCGGACCTTCATGTGCTGGGTTTCCCCGGTCGGCAGGTGCAGCACGTCGTAGAAGAAGCCGTCTTCACGATCCCACAACTCGATGTTCTCACCGCCGATGTTATTCATGGCGCGACAGATGTAGACGAAATGTTCGAAGAATTTGCTGGCCACGTCTTCATAGGCGCGATTATCCCGGGCCAATTCCAACGCGATCGTCAGCATGTTGAGACAATACATGCCCATCCAGCTGGTCGCATCCGACTGTTCGATGTGGCCGCCGGTCGGCAGCGGCGCGCTCCGGTCGAAGACCCCGATGTTATCGAGGCCGAGAAAACCGCCTTGAAAGATGTTCTTGCCCTCGGCGTCTTTACGATTCACCCACCAGGTAAAATTCAACAGCAGTTTATGAAAGACACGTTCCAGAAACCGTCGATCTCCGACGCCGTTCCGCTTCTTGTCGATCTTATAGATGCGCCAGGCCGCCCAGGCATGGACCGGGGGATTCACGTCGCCGAATGCCCATTCGTAGGCCGGAATCTGTCCGTTGGGGTGCATATACCATTCGCGCAGCATGAGGACGAGCTGCTCCTTGGCGAACGTCGGGTCCACCAGCGCGAGCGGGATGCAATGAAACGCGAGATCCCAGGCGGCATACCAGGGATATTCCCACTTATCCGGCATCGAAATGACATCGGCGTTATAGAGGTGCATCCAGTCCGAGTTTCGGCCGTGGAGGCGTTCACGCGGAGGTCCCTGCACTGCCGGATCGCCCTTGAGCCATCGATTCACATCGTAGTGATAGAACTGTTTGCTCCAGAGCAGTCCGGCAAAGGCCTGCCGTTGTACGCGGCGCGCGTCTTCCGACAAATGGGCCGGGGCAAGGCTGTCGTAGAACTCGTTCGCTTCACGAATACGCGCCGCAAAAACGTCCTCGAAGCCCTGCTCCGCGAATCCCGGACTCCGGGCTTCATGAGTCAATCGCAAGCGGACGGTCTGTGTCTCGCCGGACGCGAGCGTGAGCACATAGTGAGCCGCAGCTTTGGTGCCCAGGTGATCCGGATTAACCGCTTCCTTCTCACCCTGCACGACATAGTCGTGAAAGCTATCCTTCACATACCGGGGGCCTGTTTGATCGCCATAGAGACGGCGGCTGTTGGTGTCATTTTCTGTAAAGAGCAGGGTGGGTTCGCCTTCGCAGAGCAACCGGCGCAGACCATAGTGCTCGTGCTGCGTCTCGATGACTCTCACGTGATCGATCAACTCCCCTTGCCTGAAACGAGGACGCCGGATGTCCGTCCCCCAGGACCAGGTGTTGCGAAACCAGATGGTCGGAAGCAGCGTGAGTTGAGCCTCCTCGGGCCCGTGATTCACGACCTGAATACGGATGCACAGATCTTCCGGCGTCGTTTTGGCATACTCCACGCACACGTCGAAGTACCGGTTCTCGTCGAAGACACCGCTGTCGATCAGTTCAAACTCCGGATCATGGCGCCCTCGACGGCGATTCTCCTCGACCAGCCTGGCATAGGGGAACGCGGCCTGCGGATACTTGTACAGGTATTTCATGTAGGAATGCGTCGGCGTCGAATCGAGGTAGAAGTAGTACTCCTTCACATCCTCGCCGTGATTGCCTTCGTGGCCGGTGAGTCCGAAGACTCGTTCTTTCAAGATCGGGTCTCGCCCGTTCCACAAGGCCAGGGCAAAGCAGATGATCTGATGGCGATCGCAAATGCCGGCGAGGCCGTCCTCGTTCCAGCGATAGGCACGCGACCGGGCCTGGTCATGGGGGAACGCGTCCCAGGCAGTTCCATACGGGCTGTAGTCCTCACGCACCGTTCCCCAAGCGCGCTCGCTCAAATAGGGTCCCCAGCGTTTCCAGTGGCGCCGGCGCTGCGCGTCCTCGTCAAGGCGCTGTTGTTCTGCCGGAATCGGCGGCGCTGGAGCGGAAGGAATCCGACGATGTGAGGCCATATGACTCCTTGGGTCGAAACGGTACTGCACGAGAGTCGGCCGACGGCGGAAAGTCTTACAGCAGGCTAGTAGCGGTCCGCGCCTGTAGTCACGCGAAGACGATAGACTGATGAACCACCAGTCATGAACAGGGTCTGCCCATCTTCTCCCCATGCGACGTTGGACATCGGTTGCCCGGTCTCGATCGTGCCCAGAAGCGTGCCGTCTGACGCGATCACGCTGAGCCCGCCCGGTCGGGCGCCGAAGATATTCCCTTTCCGATCGACCTTGAATCCGTCCGGCCCAAAGAAGGGATCTTTTCTCCAACGCATCGCGTCAAAGAACACACGGCCGTCGGCGACAGTGCCGTCGGCTTTCACATCGTAGGCCAGCCAGGCCGCACGCTTCGGATCGACATCGGACACGTAGAGAGTCTTCTCATCCGGCGAAAAGGCGATCCCGTTCGGAGCCTTGATGTCATTGATGAGCAGCGTGAGCGCTCCATTTTGAGAGAGGCGATAGACCCCTTGCACCGGAGCCTTGTCCGGATCATCGAAGGCTTTCGGGAGTCCAAACGGCGGATCGGTGAAATACAAATCGCCGTTGGATGTGAAGACCAGATCGTTCGGACTGTTGAGCTTGTGCCCATCGTAGTGGTCGACGAGCGGGACAATCGTTCCGTTCGATTCCAACCGCCCGATTTGCCGATCGCCATGTCGGCAGAGAACCAACCGTCCTTGTGCGTCAAGCGTGAGCCCGTTCGAACCAGGCTCCTTGCCTGTGAAGGGTGACGTACCGCTATAACCGCTCGATTTGAGATAGACGCTCGTCCCTTCGCCCGACTTCCATTTATAGACGGCGTTGGCGGGAATGTCAGAGAAAAGCAAATAGCCTCCCTGCTTGTGCCAGACCGGTCCTTCGACCCAGGTGAACCCATCGGCGATCTTTTCCAGCTTCGCGTCCGGCGGCACCAGGTGATCGAATCGAGGGTCCAAGCTGGTGATAACTATCGCAACAGGTTCAGCCCCTATTGTGACGCCCTGTGTGACGCCCTGAAAGAGCATGCCGAGCAGCGTAGCCGCCACGAGTCTGAGACAGAGCGCGTTCATGGCCGCACTCCCGCAATGTTCAGCCTGATGCGATAGATCCCCGTGAGCGCCGTAATGTAGAGCGTCTTTCCGTCGTCGTCGCCCCAGGCCATATTGTGCGGATCCTCCGGCCCCTTGATGAGGCCGAGCTGCTTGCCTTCCGGTGAGAGGATCCAAAGCCCGCCCGGCCCGGTCGAATAGACGTTGCCCTGCTGATCGACCTTGAGACCATCGAGGGCGTCAGATCCCGGCGCCTTGGTCATATCGAAGAAGAGCCGGCTGTTCGAGAGCGTGCAATCCGGATTGACGTCGTACCGTACGATCACCTTCCGTTTGTCGTTCCAGTTGTTGACGTAGAGGGTCTTCTCGTCCGGCGAGAGCGCGAGCCCGTTCGGTGCATCGAGCTCGGTGCTCACCAATTTCACCACGCCATCCTTCACGCAGTAGACACCGCTATAGGGCAACTCCTTGCCCGGATCGTCGAAGACTTTCGGGAGTCCAAACGGCGGATCGGTGAAATAGAGGGCGCCATCGGCGCGATAGACGAGATCGTTCGGGCTGTTCAGCCGCTTGCCGTCATACCGGTCGGCCAGCATCGTGATGTTACCGCGTGGTTCGACCCGAATGACCCGGCGATTGCCGTGTTGATTGATCGTGAGACGTCCCTGCTTGTCCAGGGTCAACCCATTCGAGCCGGGTTGATGATAGTCACCGACATTGAAGCCGCTGTAGCCGCTCTTGGCGCGAAAGACGGATACCTGCCCTTCCGCTGACCAACGATAGATCGTGTTGGCGTTGGGATCGCTGAAGAGGAGGTATCCCAAGGCATTGGCGGTGGCCGGGACCCAGACCGGTCCCTCGGTGAAGAGAAAGCCACCAGCGAGCTTTTCAAGCTGAGCGGTCGGCGGACGATCTCATCGAGCACCGGATCGGTCTTCACGATCTCCGTCCTGACGAACTGCGCCTGGCCGATCGGACTCGCCTTGTAAAAGTCCAACGTGGCGGATCGGACCCAAATGAAATTTCCCGGCGGATTCGAGAGCGGGCCGTTGATGCCGAAGACCGCGAGCTGAATCCTTTGACCTGGCTTGGCATTCCGAGTCAATACCACCCGGTTCGGCGCATTAAAGCCCTTGATCAACTGCCCCCCAGGCTGCCCCAACACCAGCGGCAACCTGCCGTCCACCCACACCTCCGCATAGTCATCGATGGCGACCTCAAAGACGACGGTGGAACCGACGGGATTGAATGGACCGATTCCGTCCGGGATGGTGATGCTGGTGCGGTACCAATTGAAGCAGAGCCGTCCGGTCGAACGCCGTTCTTCGAGTTGAATCGGCTTCAACATCTCCCACTTGGAATCGTCGAAGTCGGCGGCGCCGGCATGGAGGTCGATGTCTTGCGTCCGATTCGGAGAACCAGACGGGGCGAGATCCGCACCAGGGCCGTGATGATCGACATCGATCACCTTGACATTGCTGTACCGCCACTGCCCCTTGACCAGGGCCAGTCCTTCGTCGGTTTTCAAATCGATGATCGCCTCCGGCCGTACTCCCGGCGCATCACCGGTGACCTGCCCCCAGGCAACGCCTGAACAGAGCGCGAAGGCCAGAGCTGTAACGATGACCATTCCATGGCTTCGATTGTTCATTTCTCTCTCCGTCGTCAGAGGATGCTCAAAACGGTCATCCAACGAGGCCGCAGGCGATGCAAGCACCGCAGGCGTACCCTCAGGGTACGTTGAGGATGGTTGCGAGCCGAGAACACAGTTGGGGATCGTTTTCGGCATCCGTCTACCGCACCTTGACCACATAGTAGTCAAACGGCGCCGCCACCTCTTTGAACCAATGCGGCACTCCGTTCGGGATAATCATCACGTCGCCCGGCGCCAGCCTCCTCGTCTCGCCGCCGTCCACGGAAGGCGCGCGGAATTCATGCGGCGCGATCATCTTCATGCCGACCGGTGTGCCGCCGGTGATCACCTGCGCCGAGCCCTTCAAGACATAGACAATGTCCGTGTCGAACTCATGGATCTCGACGACACCGGCCTTATCGCGATGGCTGGCATGCACCATGTAGTTCCGGGCCGCATGCATCATGTTCTCGTCTTCACCGACCAATACCGCACCGTTCTCAAAGGCCGCGGACACCCTCGGGCTCTCGATGTAGGTGACCGGCAGCGGGGCATGTCCGTTGCCCATGTCCGTCATCTCCATCGAGCCCAGCGACCCGGCACCGACGATCGCGAGTTTCTCATCCTGCTGGGCGCTGGCCGCGCCGCTGACGCCGATTGCTCCCACCACCTTGCCTTCCCATTCCAACGGAATACCGCCTTGCAAGGGGGTGAAGTTTGGGAGATCGCCCCCGAGCGTCACCATCGAGGTCCGGCCGTTTTTGATCGCGTCCTCGAATACCTTCGTCGATTTCTTGAACAGCGCTGCGGTGCGGGCCTTGCCGATCGCGATATTCGCGCTGGCGGCAAACGTGTGGTCCAGCCGCTCAAGCGCCAACAGATTCCCTCCTTCATCGACCACTGCAATGGACCCGCCCGGTGCGTTCACCTTTCTCGCCTCGGCAATCGTCGCGACAATCACTTGCCTGGCTCCCGCGAGCGTGAGCCCGCGTTTGTCCGAGACCGATTCGGCATAGCTGACGGAGGCCAGCATCGCAATGGCCGCTCCCATCAAGGTTACTGTAAGGCATCTCATGATCGTTCTCCTCTTCTGCTCGTGGAGCTGTCAGCTTTCAGCAATCAGCCTTCAGCTCAGAGCGCATCCCTCAGAAGCTGAGAGCTGAGAGCTAACGACGGCTATGGCTTGGTAAACGACGCGGCGACCGCCGCACCGGCCAGGGCGATGCCTTCATCCTGGCCCGGCGTCTCTCCACTCACCCCGATGGCGCCAATCACCTTTCCTTCGACGACGATCGGCACGCCGCCCTGTAACGGCACCGCACCATGAAGCGCCAGGGCGGCCACGCGCCCGTTCCTGACCTGATCCTCGAACACTTTGCTTGGTCGCCGGAAGATCGCAGCGGTTCTCGCCTTGTCGATGCCGACGTTCACGCTGGCCACTTGTGTGTCATCGAGACGCTGGAGCAGGAGGAGGTTCCCGCCTTCATCCACCACGGCAATCACGACCCTGGCACCCTCCGCCTTTGCCTTGGCTTCCGCAACTGCCACAATCTGCTTGGCACCCTCCAGCGTCAACGCCTTCTTCTCCACCAGCTGGGCCTGTGTGGTGCCAACCATCGCACTTAGGATGGCTATCGTGACGACCATCGAGCGAATCATGTTGTCGTCCTCCTCCGGGTGAGCAGAAAGCGCTCAGCCATCAGCGGTCAGCCTCACTCTTCCAAAGAAGCTGAGCGCTGATCGCCGACAGCTGATGGCTATCCGCTAATGGCCCATCGCCATGCCGTCATGCTTCATGCCGGTATCCGCGCGCATCCCGCTCATCTGCGATTCGCCCGAGGCCGTCACGATCGGTTTGGCAAAGGAGGCTTCGCCAAGCAAGGCTTCAGCCCATGCGCAGTAGATCTGCACCTTGGCCACATCGTGGATATAGGACGGAATCGGGATCGTACGGTTTTCCTTTTCTCCACCAAGCACGCCGCCCTTGATCTTCAGCCGGTTCAAGAGATAGACGTTGCCCTTCGAGTCGACCACCTGCCAGTGCGGCGCCGGCGTATCCGGAATCTTGAACCCATCGGACCAGGTCAAGGTGTCGTTGTTCCCCGATCGGCCATGGGTCGCCATGCCGCTGTTGGCCTTGACGCCTTCGAACTTCGACGTGCTGTGGGCATCGGCGGCCAATCCGTTGGACGCCACGAACAACCCTGCCGCCGCCATCATGGACAGGAACCCCATCGTGAATACGTTCTTCACACGCATAACGCCTCCTTCTTATGTGGATTGTGTGAGTGACCTGCGGGGCCGGGCTCTTCAGCCCTCTGATCTCCCGCATCTGCACGTCTGTCGGACGACGGGGTGAGTCCTTACAGAAACCCGAAGCGCATATGGCTGATGGATGACCGGCAGGATAGAAGAGCTGATAGCTTATGGCACGAGCAAAGAGGTGAGACCAAGTTCTCAGGGATTGAGTTGCTCTACGCTCCAGCAGGCTGCGGAACAACTCGATTCTAGCCATGCGCTGCGAGAAGCGCCTGTATGGTGTCAACATTGAAATAGTACGCAGAATGCGCAAAAAGGCCGTCCAGCAAGGCCGCAGCGAGGTCCGCGACGCGACAAATAAGGAGCGCCACGTCTGTGGACGCCGGCGAGGCGGTGAGCCGGTAGTGTCTTGGAAGCGAATCGTACGCATTCTTACCCGCCACCCCGAGCCTGCCAAGACGGGCTCTTGTCCCGTGGCCGTACGGTGAGCCTCAGCGCGATGCGAGAACGCCGCTGGCGGACTTTTTCCGCATCCTGCTAAGCCATACGCTCTTTGATCGAAAGACGCGTCAGTTAGGCCCTATAGCCGCAGCGGAAGATGCACCGTGTGTTGTTGTGATGATGCAACTTTGCGCAGAGAACCCGATGCGCGCCGTGACTACGCACATAGACTTCCGCGGCGAGGAGCATGCCGATGAGAGGGGCAGTAAGGTAGATCCAAAAGGCGGTCCAGAGATGAGCCGGCAAGGCCGAAGCGAAGGAGCGCGCGGGGTTCATGCTCATGCCGGAGAGGGGCGCTTCAATCGTGATGTAGGTGGCGACGAGCAAGCCGGCAACGCAACCGGTCCAGACATTGAGCGACTTCGTATTCGATACCATCAACACGACGAACATGAGTCCAAACGAGATGAGCACTTCCGCCACAAACGCCGCGCCGGACCCGGCCGGGCCCGGTGTGGTGACGACATAGTTGACGGCAGGATGCTCAACGGCCATTCCAATCGCCCTGGACACCAGCCAGAGTCCGAGCGCGCCGCCGAAGAACTGGGCCATCACGTAACCGCACGCGTCAATTCCTCGGATCTTTCCAAGCCGATAAAACGTGAGCGTGACAGCAGGATTCAAGTGCGCGCCGGATCGCTTGCCCCAGGGAGAGTAGATCAACCCGATCGCAGTCGCTCCCATGGCCAGCCCGATCATCAGGCGCCGGGTCGTCTGCTCAGCGAACAGGTCGTGCAGCGGCGAGTGCGGATATTCGAACAGCGTCGTGACAACCGCCGCCGAGATCATGAACAGACCAAGCCCGGCCGCTTCCATGAGATACTCAGGCCAATGCTCGCGCACTGCGTTCGGGACCGACTGCATGGACCTATGTTCCTCTCGTCGCTGCCGGACGCGCCACAACCGGCACCCTGCGCCGCTGCGGACGCGTGTCAGCATATCGAATCCCTGCCTGGCTCGGCCCCCGATACCCGGTGCTCGACCACATCTCCTCCGCCGTTTCATGACAGGACCGACAGCACCATCTGGTAATCGTCATGGCGCCCTTCTCCTCCTCAAACACTTGGCTGCTCGTGCTTAGCATCGCGCGCTGGCAGGTTGGACAGACCATGACGTTCTCCCCGGCGGTCGGCATCCCGACACCTAGCAAGCTGCGGAAAAACTCGATTATGGCGTAAGGCGGCGTGCTTTGCGCACGTGCCCTGTCACGTCAGAATCGCCCGCAGGATGCGCTCCTGTTCATCGATCTGGTCATAGAAGTGATCCCGCACCAATGTCCCTTCACAACGAATGCACGGCATCGCGCGCTCCTTCTCACCGGCAAAACAATGGGATGAAGTTCCCTCGATGCCATCGCGGCTTCCAGATGCAGCCGCCACCGGAGACACTCCACTTGCTGAGTAAGCCACCAGCAAGCCGCGCGGAAACGCATCACGCGCACAGCCTGGCCTGTGTGTTGGATCCTCCAGTAGAACCACGTTCTCATCGGTCCCCTCACGTGCTTGACGGTAGGTCGCACGACATAACCGCTTCTTACAGGAGTAGGTTCAGTGAGGCGCTACCCGATCAGGGATGAATGCGACGGTAGCGGGAAAAGAATCTGAGAGGCGCACGAGCGCTTCTTTGGCCCGACCGGCGTAGTAGGTCCAAGCAGAACTGGAGTATCGAGTGAGCACCCTCTCGTACAGCGCTCGTGCCTCCGTCAGTCGCGCGGCTTCCAGCATCACCTCAGCAGCTCTGAGCGTGCAGGCCACGCCCAGTGCTTGGGGATCGATCGCGATGCGGATAGGTTGCCTCTTGACATGATCTCCCCATCCCTTCATCCACGAAGGTGGTTCGGCGACTGAGAGGTTCACAGCTTCGAAGTGGTCGATCATCCGAAGCAACTCCAGGGGATCAGTCGTTGTACGACAGTGCTGATAACGTTCCCACAATGACATGACGGGCGGAGGTTCGTTTTCTCCTGGGCGTTCAAACAATGATACCCCGTGGCAACCACTGAGCAGAACCATGAGGAGACCGACTATCCAGCGCATGAACGTCAGTCGGCACGATAAGGATGCTCTTACAGGATCAGCGCAAGAGCGATGAGAAATAGAGAGCGGGGCAGTCGGCTGGGATTCGAACCCAGGACCCTCGCCTTAAAATGGCAATTCTAGCGTTAAAAAACATCAATCTCTTCAATAGCTTACATAGATTTCGCAAAATCCATGGAGTCAAATTCGGCAACGGCATTTCAAGCACTTACACGTTTCGACATCTGCGTAAAACTGGACCAACGAGATAGTGGCGGACCAGCAGATAGTCAGGCAGATTTCAGCGTCTTGTTTTGTGTGACCGGGACAAAGCGAATTTCCACACGCTGTTTCAAGGCAGAAGCAATTCGATTCAGCATCGCGAGAGAATGGCCTTCATACTCCGCGTCTTCCAACCGGCAGATGGCTGAGGCTGTTGTTCCCACCAGGCGGGCCAATTGCCGTTGCGTGAGGCCCGCACGAAGGCGGAGCGCGGTGAGCTTCCGTGCTACGCTGTCGTTGGCCCGAGCCTCCTCCAGCCCTCGTACGCGTTCAGGCCTCCCCTCGTAATACCGGCGGTAGAGAATCTGGACGGCATCCGAGGTGGCCGTGCGTCTATGTTTTGCCATGTTCATTCCTCCCGATAGGTATGTGTCTGCGGATCTTCCTCGAAGAGGTGTTTTCGCTCCAATGCCCATTCAATGTCCTTGGGTGAGACCTCCCGCTCTTTGATGATTCCGTGGGCCAGCACGGTCGCCGTTCGTCCATGAAAGAAATACAAGATCCGGTAGTTCATCCCCTCCCGCCCTATACGCAATTCGTAGATGCCATCCCGCAAGAGATCGGCTTCGGGTCGCCGCAGCTCATGACCGAGTTCGCGCAAGCGCTCTATCTTCCTTCACCACGCACTTGTCTTGTATCTTTGCCGGCAATGTGTCGAGCCATGCCAACACCGGGACGTTGCCTTTTCGGTCTCTATAGAATACGACCCGTGTCCTCGGCAATATTGGCGTCCTCCTTTGCCTGCGCATGTTCTCATATTTGCGACTATGCTTCAAGTAATGGAGGGTCGCGACAGAGACGGTCGTCCGCTTGGGGCAGACCCAACCGCTGATGACGGCGGTGCTGGCCCAGACCGGGCAGGTGCTGCGGGTGGCCAGCCTGGATGCCGGCTATTTCAGCGAAGCGAATGGCGAGGCGATTGCGATCCTGGGCTGTGAACTGCTGATGCCGCCAGATCGGTAGACGCATGGGCGAGCGACACTCGCCGCCCCGCGCGGCCGGCCGCCAGCTGGGTTGTCGGTGGCAGACCGGATGCGGCGGACGCGGCGGACCAATTGAGGCCGCGCCCGGTACGCCAAGCGGAAGACCATCGTGGAGCCGGTCTTTGGGCAAATCAAGCAGGGACGCGGCTTTCGCCAATGCTTGTCGCGGGGGATGCGGAAGGTCCAAGGGGAATGGGCGCTGATCTGTACCACCCACAATGTGCTGAAGCTCTGGACCGCCCTGCGCCATCGTTGCCGACATCCCGGTGAGCGGCTGCGGGTGCTGGGCGGCAGCCGGAAGGCGGAGCGGAAATCCCAGCTGTAGCGGGAGGCCGATCGGCTTGGAGGGGGGCCACCACTGAATCCGTTGGCAAGATCATGGTGCTCTCAGATCACTGCCGGACAGGCGTCAAACATTCGGGGCCGGCAGTGAGTCGACGCCTATAGGTGCCTCTCTCGTCGCAATCGGGGTGGACACAAGATCGGTCGCTCCCTTACATTATCCGGACGGACGCCCGGTGAGCGCGAAGGGAGCTGATAGGGCGGTTATGCACCCACCGCATGGCGAGCCCCGGTTTCAACACTATGCTCGAAGTGCCTGCATGATGGCAGGCGATGCATCTGCGGTTCAACGGCTGATACGGGAGATACTCCAGTGTCGGCTCAAGGTTTCCCGGAACCGTTTGTGCGGAGACGGCGATGACGGATCACCAGACTTCGTTGTTCGGCAACGAGTGCGCCGGGCAGAGGATTTCCGGCGAACTCGGTCTGCGCGCCCAGCCGAACCGGCCATTAACCAAGGTGCAGTGCACGTTCAACCGGCTCGTGGGCAGGATTGAAACGCTACGGGCCGCGCTGGCTCGCGAAACTCGGAGGCTGGACGAGGCGCTCGCCTACTGGGCCCAGCACCTGCATCCAAGGCAGGTGAGACTCACCGCCTTGCGCAAGGACATCCTTCGCGCACTTGCCCCATTTATCGAAAACCCGCGTCCGCTCCGTAAAAACGAGCAGAAGGCGCTCCAGGCGATGGTCGCGGACCAGTTGGACGCCATTGGGGAAACAGAGGGTTCACTGGTCGATGCCGACCTTCGGACACTCTTCGAACGGGTGCATCGGGTCAGTTTCGACCATGCGGAACGAGCCGGATTCGAGGAGGCGCGTTCGATCATGGAGGAGGCCTTCGGCGAATTCGGGATCGAGATTGATTTTTCCGACCTGCGGCCGCGCGCGACCGGGGAGGGGCTCGCCGCCAAGGCGGCCGAGATGGCAGAGCGGGTCCGAAAGAAGGTTGAGGAAGAGGCCGGTGCGAGCACCCGGTCAGACCGGTCCAAATCGAAGCGTCAATCGGCGAAAGAGGCGCGGTTGCAGCAGGCGGAAGAGATTCGAAAGAAGAGCCTCGCGACCATCTATCGCCAACTCGCGAAGGTCCTGCATCCTGACCTCGAGCCTGATCCTGAGCGGAAGCAGCGCAAGAGCGCCCTGATGCAGGATCTGACCACCGCGTACCGCAACAATGATCTGCACTGCCTCCTGCGCCTTGAACTGGCGTGGATCGAGCGGGAAGAAGGCGATCTTGAACGGCTAACGGACGAAAAACTGGCCGTCTATAACCAGGTGCTCAAGGAGCAGACGGACGAACTCCAGTGGGAGCTGGATGAGTTGCCGTACCACCCCCGTTATCAGCCGATCATAACCGAGGGCGGGCCGTTCGGGATCTTCCGAGTCCTCGATCGAACGGACGGTTCGGCGGAGGCGTGGCGGCTGGACCAAATGATTGCAAAGATGGAGGCAATGTTGAGGCGGATGCGCACAGACGAGGCGCTCGCGGAGGTACGCAGCGCCATCCAGGTGTTCCGGGCCACGAATCAAGGCCGGCTATAAATTAGGGGCCGCGCAGGTGTTCGCTCACTCATCAGGGAACGTGGACCTCTCCGAACATCCGGAGGCTCAAGCACGGGGAGGGCCATTCATTCTTCAGCCCCTCCCCCCACCGGTTGTCGCACGGCCGAGCGGTGGCGTTATTGCCGTTGCCTCACTTGACGGGTTTGGCCCGAGCGGTCGATACTGCGCACCGTACAGCAAGCCTCTTCCACCATCCGGGAGCATATATTGAGCGAAACGCGTGTTGACCTCCATCTCCTCCTCGAAGACTTGCGCGACGCCTATCCCGGCGCGTCGAAGAGACATCCGTCATCCGACACCTTTTGTCCGCAGACGTCCTTGATGACCTGCTCCAGCTCCTCCTGGGACAGCACCTGCCGCCCCATCAGATCCACATCGATCGTCGGGCGCGAAAGGGGCGCATCCCAGAGCCGAAGCATGAGGGCCCCCTTGAGATAAAACCTTGTGGCATGCGGCGATTGACTGAGGCGGAACAGGAATCGTTCAATGGCAAAATACTGGAGCAACTCTTGAAGAGGCCGGTCCTGCGCCTTGGCTTGATTGAGCAGCCGCTGATGAATCGATGCCGGCAGATTGGACGGATGACCGGCCATTATGTCAGCGCCTCCAGATACGGACGCATGACACGTTCAACTCGGCAGAGTCGAGCATACTGAAGCAGCGCACGGGGCGTCACGCGCTTCCGCTCACGGGCCAGTCGCAGTGCCTCAACGGCCACATCGATGCCGATTTTGTTCCGAAACTTGAAGCAGTCCACCACGGTCTTTTCTGGTCCATATATGCGAATCGGGACACCCTCGATTGAATGCGTTTCGATCCCTTCGGAGTACGCGGCACCCGTCATCAGAAACACGCGAAGCGGAGGATGGGCGAGCCGTGGATACCGGGTCCGACGAGGCAACGCAATGTGGACCTCGTGCGGGATTTGGGTGGTGAGACCATGGAAGGAGAGCGCCGAGATGAGACAGATCGCGGCCTGCGGGACTCGACGCGCCACGACAAGAAGATCCGGATGGCTCGGCTCCGGCAGATCGGCCAGCCGGTACACTCCCCGGGTCACAGAAACAAGCCGCCCGGAATCACGGAGCCGATAGAGAACGCGGGGATGGATACCCAACTTTAGGGCATGAGAAGTCCGGAGCACGCCCCGATGGCGGCGGAAAGCAGCTTCAGCTCGGCGTTCCAGCTCAACGCGCTTCATATGAATGGATACATATGCATGCACTTACAACTAAATGCAAACGTTTTTATCCACCCACGGACCTATGCCGCCAGCATCCTTGGTCAACGTTCACGCCGCCGATACATCCGCGTACTCCATGCCTGCCATCCATGTGTATCATCGAGATCAAGGGACAGATCCCCCCGCTGCCAAGAGATCTCGTCACAAGCCAACTCTTCATTGGAACGGCCTCTTTGATCAACAGGTTCCTCTTGTTCCTCGATCTCTGTCATTCACGCTTATCCTAACTCAAGCCCTTGCTGTTCTGCGGCAGCACCCTTCCCTCGTACACGTGATGGACTTCCGCCCAGCATGTCATGAGGTTCTCGAATCTCGTATCCCATCTTGCGGTACGCCTTGACTCGATTCCGATACATGCTCAGAAGCATGGCGTTACTCGAATCGACATAATCGACGATTCGAACATGGGTTTTACCTTCAACCAAGCGATGAAGTCGGCCTGCATATTGAACCATCCGTCCTTCGAATGACAGCGGCGTCGCCAAGACCAGCGTATCCAGTTCAGGCAAGTCAACCCCTTCGCCGACCAATGGGGCCGTCGCGACCAAGAGCAGAGGCACGCCTTGAACTCTGACCTCACGGATTTTTTCAAGCGCGAGACGTCGTTCTTTGATGGACATATCGCCATCCAGCCGAACCACCACGAGCAGAGCCAACGCTGGCTCCGCCGTCGCCAGAGCTTCAACGCCCTTCGTCAGCGTATCAAGATGGTCCTTTCGGTCAGAAATCAGGAGCGGAAATTGCTTCGCTGCAAGCGCCTTCACGACGTCCGCCGCAATCCGACTATTTCTTCCGGTATCATTGACAAGGCTATGCATCAAGACATGATAGGCCGGTTTCTCTCCCACTTCGCTGGGTGGACGATACCCGGTCTCAAAGATCGTAACGGTTTTTTCGAGATTGCCTCCATCCACAGACACAATTTCATGTCGCACCGGGCCACACTGCTGAAAGAGAATTGCCTCAAGGCCATCCTTTCGATAGGGCGTGGCGGTCAGGCCAAGCACGTACCGTGCAGGGAGCTGCTTAAGAACTGCTTCAAATGACACGGCCGGAATATGATGACACTCATCGATGATGACGTGCGAGTAGCGTAGTGCCATCTCGTGGAGGTCCCCCATTCGCGTCAATGTCTGAAGCATCATCAGATCAAGTTTCCCGGTTGTCTTCTTTATGGTGCCGCCAAGGATCCCGATCTCCTTCGGATTGAGTCCAAGGAACTTGATTAGGCTCTCCTTCCACTGATCGAGCAGGGATTGTCTGTGCACCAAGACCAGCGTGGACACATGTCGTTCGGCAATCAACGCGCAGCCCACCACCGTTTTCCCAAACCCTGGAGGAGCAACGAGTACGCCAATCTCGCTTTTCTTGAGTGCCTTGACCGCCTCTTTCTGAGATTGCGTCAGTTCCCCAGTGAATTCAACCTTGATTCGCCTCTTGGCCAGCCGCTCATCGCGCATGACAACCTGCGCACCCGCTCCCGATAAAATATGGATGACCCGGTCAAGCAGGCCCCGAGGCAACAGTAGTTCATTCGGGCGAAGCTCCCCAGAAAAGATGAACCGCGCATGCGGATAGGTCTGCATCCGCATTCTTTGCAACTTGTAGAACGTTGGATTGGGAAAGCTCGCCGTTTTCCTGAGTCTCCCAAGAAGCTTTCCTGGCAACCCTGTGAGAGGCACGCGAATCATGGAACCAACGGTGAGTTCGACGGTTCCTTCGATCGCGGGCTCCACGTGATCGCTGCTCCCGCTTTCGGCATCCATGAGCGATCGATCCGTTATCCATGCCACATCGTCAAAGGCATCGTGTCGCGTCGAGGCTTTCGGGAAGCTTGGAAGGAATCGGTCGAGCAGGCGTTGCGCCTCTTGACAGTGCGGCCGTTTCACGTGCGCCAGGTATTCCCACTGGTCTTGAATGACGGAAAGCCGCTCATCCAAGAAACAACTGTTGCCTGACTCTCGGGGTGTTTTCTGCAGAGGCAGCGCAATTAGGTTGCCGAACCCACCTTTGGGCACATAATCCTGGCTGGGGAACAAGCGGTCAAATGACGTCATGCTGAGTTGGTGCCGAGCCTCAAGACAACGGGAGAGAATCAGCGTGCCCACATTGCGAGCGAGTCGAGCTGGAACTTTTCCGTCAAAGAAAATCCACGCATGCGCCCCTTGCCCAGAACGGGATCGCTCCACCGCCACGTCGATTCCAAGCCCCTGCGCACTCTCTCTGTAGACACTGACATCCTCCTGCCAGCCTGAGCCGTCAAAATCGCACGCGAGAAACGCACACGAATCATCCGCATCAATCGCATACGTTCCGATCGTCAACTGCCCCTGAAGATGCGCTTGAGCCGCGTCTTCATTGAGAGGGAGAAATGCCTGGTTGCGGCAATCGGTGCATCTGATCGTTGGTTTCTGACAAAGAGGCTGCACCCATTCGTTGCGGCAGGCCGGAGCGTAGCCGCTCTTTCCCGACTTGGCGTTTTCCCACCGCTTAGGATAGACGCTTTCACGGCAACGAAACAGCTGCAGGAACACGGCGATCTGTTCGTCTGAAGTGATCGGGGATGAATCTCGAAGCGGCCGACCCAACAGGGCACTCTCGATAACCTGCGTCGACGCCGCTTCTCGATCAGCCGCTCTCTTGAGCTCCTTGATAGCCTGAAGAACCTCCGCCTTTTCGACTTCGAGCTGCTCGAGCCGCAGCTCGAGAGCCCGGAGCTGCGGGTCTGAGAATTGAGAAGCCCCTGGAGCAGTCACACTCAGGCCACCCGCTTCTTCGACGGTTTTGGCTCAACGGCAATGTGTCCTGCCATGCCAAGAACGGCGAGCAGCTTGGCAATCGACTTCAACGAAATGCCGATATCCTCAGGATCTAACAGTCGTTGCACCTGAGACGGTCCTGTGCCCAACATCTTCTGCAGCGCGTTCACGCCGATGCCTTGCGCCTTCATCATCGCCCGAAGCGTCATCACGAATTGACGTTTCATCGCCCCGGCGATCACCTCTGCCTTGAACGCATCATCTTGTTCATTCAACCAACCATCGAATGAACTTCCACCCGCTTTAGATACTTTCCTGGTTTTCATATTGACTATCTCCTCCCTACATAGTCCTTCAACCTTCGCCGAGCGAGCGCAATATCGGCTTCAAGTACTCGCTGATCCTTCACCGCGGCATAGAGAAGTACCACGACCCTACCACCGTCGAACGTATAGAACACCCGATACCGAACCTTGCCCACCCTCTCCCACAGCTCAAACAGTCCCTGGCCCAGTGGTGGGCCTGCATACGGCATAGGCAGCGCAGGGCCATTCATTTGCAGCACTTGAACGCCTGCCCCAGCTGAAGCCGCTCACTTCTATTCAAAGACTGCAGCCATTCTCTGACCGGCTCAGCCCCCTGGGGCGTCCGATAAAAGATGACCTTGTACGCAGGAGCAAATTTGGACGTATCCATCTCAACCTTCCAGTACAGATGCTACTAATAATAGTAGTTCTCGCGCAAGTCCTGCCAAGCCTGGAGGGAATGGGAACCGTCCCAAAGAGCCTTGTCATGGAGGTGAGGTTACGGTCGCGGGCGTGGGTGTGGGTGTGCTGGATGCTGTTGCTCACTTCCAAGAGGCCTGCAACCGTGATCGCGGTAAAGAATTCGGGCCAGCTTTGCTACCTGGTCACACCGCCGCACACCAGGGAACATACTGAGCCGATACGAAAAGAGGGGCCCTCGCCTCGAAAAAGTCGAATTAGCCCAATAAAAGTAGGGGGTTTTTCTGCCAATAGCGGTTCTGTGGAAGTGACAAAACTCCTAAGTGCTTGAAAATGGTGAGTCGGCTGGGATTCGAACCCAGGGCCCTCGCCTTAAAATGGCCGTTCTTGCCGCTGAAATTGCTCGTTGATTCAATAGCTTATGTGGATTTCGCAAAATCTGCGGAAGTCCATTCCAGCAACGACATTTCAAGCACTTGCACGATCTATCAATCTCAGTTTTTGATCGGGACCACATCATTCGTCTGCTCGGCATTGCTTGCTGAGCTATCGGCCACGCGTGCAGCCAATGTCTGCTCGCCAACCAATGGCGTTGAAACGTCTCTTCTTTGACAGCTGATCGAATCAGTGGGATCAGAACCTTACGGAACTGTGCACACAGGCACTCAACAGACTTGAAGGATTACAGCACTCAGCAGCCGGCTGTTTTACGCAAGCGCGTGTCGTCGGCCTGTAGGCTTCGACTCTGAATCATCTTCGGCAATACCGGACAGCACCACCGGCTCACGGTCGGGGAATTGGGCCACAAGAGACAGATTCCCGCCCATGGCTTCGATGGTCTTTCTGAGTGTGGACAGTAAGAGATCGCTTCGCTGCTCGAGGCGCGACACACTATCCTGCGTGATCCCAAGCTTCTTGGCCATTCGAACCTGCGTGAGCTTGCGCGCGTGCCGCAGTTCCCGCAAGGTCATCTCCTCGGCAATCAGCTCAGCGGCGCGAGTCTCAACTTTCTTACGCTGGAGAGGGCGCAACTTCTTGATTTTGTCGTCGACGTTCGTGGCCATGCTTACCCCCTTCCCTTCTTCAGTCGCGCGAGATGCGCGTCAAAACGGTCATCGGCCTTGCGGATCAGCTCGCGATAAAACCGCTTTTCGCTGACGCCTGATTTATCTCCTGCGACGAGCAGGATCCCCTTTCGCTTCGGGTCAAAGGCGAACGCGACTCTCCACTCGCCGCCAACCGCGCTGAACCGGAGTTCCTTCATATTCGCATGGCGAGAGTCGTTCAGAGTGTCCACACGCGGCCGCCCCAAGTGCGGGCCAAATTGCTGCAGGAGACGCGTCAACGCCAATAGCTCCGTTTGCACGTCTTCGTGGAGAGCGTCGAACTCTGGCTCAAACTCATCACTAATCTCAACAATCCAACTCACCCCGACATTATGTTATATACGTCATATGATGTCAATGCCATATCAGACTTGGTCTGAACGTGACGCTTTTCACTCCGGCATCATGCTTCGATCAAGACGGCCCGCCGTACCCTTGGCATTCCAGCCTTTCGGGCCTGCCACAAGTCATAGGCGGCCTGCTGGGCCACCCACACATCGGCACGGCCTCCGTGTTTCACACCAAGCCATCCTTCTAATCGCAGGGCCATTTCAGGAGAGATCGCCGCGCGGCCATTCAAGACACGCGATAATGCGGCGCGTGTCACCCCCAGTTGCGCCGCGGCTTGCGTCACGGTCAAGCCCAGGACAGGCAGAATATCCTCTCGCAACATTTCGCCTGGGTGCGGTGGATTCTGCATGCGGCTCATGTTGTCTTCCTCCTAAAGATAATCTTGGTAATCGATGAGGACAGCATCTTCACCATCGAAACCAAAGGTCAGTCGCCAATTCCCGCTCACTGACACTGCATACCGGCCCAGCAAGATTGCCGGCCAAGGCATGCAGTCCCCATCCCGGCACGTTCATATCCGCCGCCGTTTTGGCCATGTCAAGCCGAGCCAGTTGCCGCCCGAACCGAGCCGCATGGTGTGGCTGGAGCCTGCCTTGCTGCCAGTGTCAAAGAAGGCTTGCACTCCCTTGTGCCGGAAGGCTTTAATCATACCCTGACGCTGTATAGCGTAGCGTTTCGCATGTCAACACTCTGTACCCTTTCATACCTGTAAAAGTAAAATCACCTCCTCGATCGTGGTGGATCACGGGACGGAATTTCAGTCCCGGGCGTTGGAAGAGTGGGCGTATCGGCGGGGCGTGCAGCTCGATTTCATTCGACCGAGGAAACCCGTGGAAAATGCCTGTATTGAGTCGTGTAACGGCCGCCTGCGAGACAAGTGTTTAAACGTGCACCAGTTCGCGTCACTCGCAGAGGCGCAGGCCATCATCGAGGCGTGGCGGCTCGACTACAATCACCACCGCCCCCACAGCTCACTCGGCACCTGACCCCGAATGAGTTTGTTCGGCAACGCCAGGGTGAACGGCACGTCGAAAAAGCTGTCTGTTCTAGTTAAGAGTTGTCTCGGAACGGGACCAACGTCATCCGTGACGTCTCCCCCCAAAACGACGACAGTTCAGAACGAGAGTAGAATGGCGGCTTCGGCGGTCCTCGACGAAACGAGCATCAGCCCGTCTTCGTTACCTCACGACATAGCTTCCTGCCACTGTTTGGAACTGGCGGAGTTGCTCGGCCTCCCAGGCCTCATTCTGTCCAAGCTCACCGGCCATCAACTCAGCCACCCGGGGAGCCATCTCGATCGCGGCGCGCGCGTTGAGAAAGAGCGCTCTGGTCCTCCGCGCCAGCACATCTTCCACCGTCCGCGCCATCTCGCAGCGGGTCGCCCAGACGACCTCCGCCCCGCAATACGACAACGCGCGATGGAGCGGCTGCGCGAGGGCTGCGTCGCGGTTCATGAGGTCTTGAACGGCAGGCGCGTCGGAGCCATAGACCGACAAGTGCCCGAACTGCTCGGCCTGCTGGTGGCTTCCATGAATCATGAGCCGGGCGGTGACGCAGGGTTTGTCGGGAAGCCGGGCGAGGACGGCTGCCTGGTTGAGGCAATCTTCCGCCATCCGCCGATACGTGGTCCATTTCCCACCGGCAATCGTCAGCAGTCCGGACCCGTCGATCTGGATGCTATGGTCGCGCGACAGAGCGGCGGTCAACCGACCCTCGCCGCTCTTGATGAGCGGTCGGATTCCCGCGAACATGCTCAGGACATCGCCTTTGGAGGGAGGCTTGCGGAGATACGTCCCGGCGGTGGTCAGAACCAGGTCAATCTCCTCCTCCATGGGACAAGGCTCCAGCGGAAACTCATCGATCGGCGTATCCGTGGTGCCCACGAGCGCGTGTCCATGCCAGGGAATGGCGAACATCACGCGGCCGTCGTTGGTACGCGGAATCATGATGGCGCTGTCTCCCGGCAAAAACGATCGGTCGAGCACGAGATGGATCCCCTGGCTGGGTGCGATGAGCGGCTTGATCCCTGGATCGGCCATGCGGCGAACGTGGTCGGCAAACGGACCGGCGGCGTTGATCACGACCCGCGCGCGCGCCGTCAACGCTTCGCCCGTTTCCACCTCTCGTGCGACGATCCCGTCAAGGAACCCGTCGGCGCTCCTGGTGAATGCCACGACCTGGACATAGTTCGCCAGCGTCGCTCCCTGCTCGACCGCCGTGGTCGCCAGATTGATGAGGAGCCGCGCATCGTCGAACTGCCCATCGTAGTAGACGACGCCTCCTCGCAGGCCTTCGGTCCTGATGGTCGGCAGACGTTCGAGCGTCTGTTCTCGCGACAAGATCTGCGACGGACCGAACCCATATTGGCCGGCGAGCAGGTCATAGACTTTTAAGCCGAATCCGTACAACGGCGCTTCCCACCAATCGTAGTTGGGGACGACGAACGCCAGGTCGCGCACCAGATGCGGGGCGTTCCGCCGGAGGATGCCGCGTTCTTTGAGCGCCTCCAATACCAGTCCGATGTTGCCCTGTTCGAGATAACGCACTCCTCCATGCACCAGCTTCGTGCTGCGGCTGGAGGTCCCTTTGCCGAAGTCGGCCCGCTCGCACAACAGCACCTCATAGCCGCGGGATGCGGCATCCACCGCGATGCCGATCCCGGTCGCTCCGCCGCCCACGATGACCAGGTCCCACGGCTCTCGGCGGGCACGTATCCGGCTGAGCATGGCTGCGCGATTCATGAGTGTTCGCTCGTCTCCCACCCCTTCGAGCGCATGACCGCGGCAGTCCACCGTTCTCGTAACGCCGTGGCTTGTCCGCGCAATATCTGCGGCTCGAACCGATGCTCGATACGGTCCCGCCCGGCGAACTCCTGTTGGCTGGTCCAGAAGCCGACCGCCAACCCGGCCAGGTAGGCCGCTCCCTGCGCCGTCGTCTCCGTGACAGTCGAGCGGATCACCGGCAGGCCGAGCAGATCGGACTGGAATTGCATCAACCAATCGTTTCTGGAGGCACCACCGTCCACCCGCAGTTCCTCCACCTGGAAGCCCGAACCGTCCCGCATGGCATCCAGCACGTCCGCGACCTGATAGGCGATGCTTTCGAGCGCCGCTCGCGCGAGATGCGCGAAGGTGGTGCCGCGCGTCAGGCCCACGAGCAGGCCGCGCGCATAGGGGTCCCAATGCGGCGCACCGAGTCCGGTGAAGGCGGGTACGAAGTAGACCCCGCCGTTGTCGGAGACTGATCTGGCGAGAGTTTCACTCTCGGCCGCCGAGCGGATCAGCCCGAGCCCGTCGCGCAGCCATTGCACCACGGCGCCGCCTATCAAGACACTGCCCTCCAAGGCGTACTGCATGCGCTCTCGGATGTTCCATGCGACCGTTGTCACCAATCCATGTCGCGAGGCGACCGGTTTGTCGCCGATGTGTTGGCGCAAAAAGCAGCCGGTCCCGTAGGTGTTCTTGGTGGTCCCTGGAGAAACACAAAGTTGACCGAAGAGCGCCGCCTGCTGATCTCCGAGCAGGCTTCCGATCGGCATCTGCTGGAGGCCTTGCACGGCCGTGATCGCCCCGTACACCTCGCTGGAACCCAGCACGTCGGGTAAGAGGCCGGCCGGGATTCTGAAGAGGCGAAGCAACTCCTCATCCCACCGGCCGGTCTGAATGTTGAACAGCATGGTGCGTAATGCGTTGCTCGGGTCGGTCACATGCAGACGCCCGCCGGTCAGCTTCCAGACCAACCAACTGTCGACCGTGCCGAAGGCCAGTGTTCCGTCCTCGGCCCGTCTTCGCACATCCGGCACGTGGTCCAGAATCCAGGCGACCTTGGTGCCGGAGAAATACGGGTCGAGCTGCAGTCCGGTGCGTCGCTGGACCAGCGGCTCGCAGCCGTCCGCGCGGAGCCGGTCGCACAGATCGGCGCTGCGGCGGGTCCTGCCAGACGATGGCCGGGTGGATCGCCTCGCCCGTTGCGCGGTCCCACAGGAGGGTTGTTTCACGCTGATTGGCAATGCCGACGGCAGCGATATCGTGCGGCCGCACGTCCGCCCGCTCGAGCGCCTCGATCTGGACGTCCACCTGGGACGTCCAGATCTCTTGCGGATCCTGCGCCACCCAGCGCGAGGGAACCGCTGCGCCAATTCCCTGTACGCGCTCCCTTTGATCGTCCCGTCGTGGGCGATGACAATAGCCCAAGAACCGGTCGTACCTTGATCCATAGCCAGGATGTATGGCACAGGTCCCTCCGACGGATCCCATACGTGCATTGGGCAATGGATCCCGTCGCCGAACACGTCACCCAGTCTCCTCCATGCCGGGACGGACTTCAATGTGTTAATTGAGCAGGCACAGTGGCTCAGGCAGGGAAGCCACGACGATTCCCCGCAGGCCTCGGAAGGCGGCCTTTTCCCTTCCGAATCAGGGCATGTCCGACCGGCCGATGATCAGGGCAAGCATGATTCACAGGAGATGGCCGGATCGGTTCGCACTCGGGGCAGACACGAGAAAGGCCAGAATGTGTTGCCGCTTCTCGGAGAAAACCAACGCTCCCACTCGATCCATGCCGAGTCCATCCACGTGGGCGCGGAGCGAAGGGGGATTATCGTCAGTGACGAAGGCCACGCCGACGTCGTACCGCCCGGCTACTTCCTTATGCAGTGCCTCGTACAGTCCGCGGAGGAGCCCGCGGCCGCGAGAGGGCTGAGAAATAGCGGCCGAATGTTCCAAGCCCGAGATAGGAATTCTTGCAGCCGATTTGTTATGAGGAGAGGAGAAAGTGTCCAATGGACTTTTATTGGACACTTCGAAATTCGTAAGTATTTGAAAAATGGTGAGTCGGCTGGGATTCGAACCCAGGACCCTCGCCTTAAAAGGGCGATGCTCTACCAGCTGAGCTACCGACTCTCCCAAACACAACGACGGCACATCGTCACGCGTGGCGCGGGACGGAGGGGGATCATACCACTGACAGGTGATGGTTCGCTACGGTGAGGCTGGGTTCCACGGCCAATCCGGCCCCTACCGTGACCGTTGCGGACGCACACGGCGACCGGCCTTGAGCGGATTGTTCAGAATGATGGTTTCATCCCGGCGTGAACCGGTCGAAATCATATCGATCCGGCACTCAGCGAGTTCCTCGATCCTGGTGAGGTACCGCTTCGCTTCCGCAGGCAAATTCTTGTAGGTCGTGGCACCGGTGGTCGGAGCACTCCAGCCACGCACCCGCTCATACACCGGCTCACAATTGGTCAACGCCAGCAGATCGGACGGCATCTCACGGTGGATTTTGCCGTTCACGCGATACCCCGTACAGACTTTCAGCTCTTTGCAGCCGTCCAGCACATCCAACTTCGTCACGGCTAACGAGGAGAGCCCGTTCACTCGCGTGGCATGACGGACCACCACACTATCGAACCACCCGCAGCGGCGAGCCCGCCCGGTGGTCGCGCCGAATTCTTTTCCACGCTCCTGCAACCAGCCCCCCACTTCGTCGGTCAACTCAGTCGGGAACGGTCCGCTGCCGACTCGCGTGGTATAGGCCTTGGTGATGCCCATCACGGCGTCGATTTTCGTCGGCCCCACTCCGGTACCGGTGCAGGCGCCGCCGGCCGACGAACTCGACGAGGTCACATAGGGATAGGTACCGAAATCGACGTCTAAGTGTGTGCCCTGCGCGCCCTCGAACAACACGGTCTTGCCCGCATCGACGGCTTTATTCACGACGAGGGCCGTATCGATGATGTAGCTCTTCAAGCGATCGGCATACCCCATGTACTGCTGATAGACCTTTTCCAATTCGAAACAGTCGACTTTGTGCAGTTGCTCGAGCAGCCAATTGATATCGACCAGATTTTCTTCCAGCTTCTGCTTGAAGAGCGGGGGATTGAGCAAATCGCCCATGCGAATGCCGATCCGCGCCATCTTGTCGCCGTACGAGGGCCCGATCCCGCGCCCCGTGGTGCCGATCCGACGAACGCCCTTCGATTGCTCGGACGCTTTATCGATGGCCTTATGGTAGGGCAGGATCAGATGGGCCCGGTCGCTGACCGCAAAATTCTTCCCGATCTTGACGCCCTGCCCCTGCAGATGATCCATTTCTTCAATCAACGCACCGGGATCGACCACGACGCCGTTGCCGATCAGACAGCGGGTGCCGCGATACAGGATGCCGGAGGGAATGAGATGGAAAATGAACGTATCCCGTTTATTGATGACGGTATGGCCGGCATTGGACCCGCCCTGATATCGCACGACCACATCGGCATCCTTCGCAAGGATATCGACTATCTTCCCTTTGCCTTCGTCGCCCCATTGGGAGCCGATGATGACGAGATTCGCCATTGTTCGCTGCCTACGCTCCTTCTGCCCTTGCTGAACTCGAAAAAAAAGCCCTGACCTCGTACTGATCAGAGCCGGAAGGGCATCATGGTAGGATTCGCCTCGCGGTTTGTCAAGCGAGGTTTTCAGCGATGATCCTTTATCCGTCGGCAGAAACGAGATGCTCGCCCGCCTTTTCGTGCCCCCCATCTCATGAAGTTTTTTTGCAGCCGCCCGATGCACGCGCAAAAAAATGAGGACTGGGCAGCGCCTCACTCCAATGCTTTTCTTGACTGGCAAAAACCGCCCATGCTAGATTGCAGAGTTACGTCTGCACGTTGTGTCTTTTTCCCGTGCCTGTGCACATGTACATACAAGCTTGCGTGGGGCTGTGGCGCAGTTGGGAGCGCGCGTGAATGGCATTCACGAGGTCGCCGGTTCAATCCCGGCCAGCTCCACCAAATAAAGCTTGTCCGACCAACGCTTCGAATGTGTGCGGGGATATCCGAACTCTACAAGTCATACTCCTGTCCGGCCACCGGTGCACATACGGACGCTGACACTCTGCAGCGGGTACCTCGCCGAACGTTTCACCCCATACACCGAGTCTTACTGATCCATGCTGCAGCTTGAATCCGTCCATAAACAATTTGCGACCAAAGTCCTGCTCGAAGGTGCCACGGCACACCTGCGTCCCGGTGCCCGTGTCGGCCTCGTGGGCCCGAACGGCGCCGGAAAAACAACACTCTTCCGGATGATTCTGGGTGAGGAATCTCCCGATAAAGGGAGCATCCGCAAGCGCCCCCGACTGCGTGTCGGCTACCTCCCGCAGGAACTGGAAACCATCGTCGGGAAAACCGTCCTGGATGCGACACACCGCGACCTGTATCCGGAACATGAAGCCGAACGGATTCTCGCCGGCCTGGGCTTCTCGGAAACCGATTTTTCGCGACCGATTGAGAATCTCTCCGGCGGATACCGCATGCGTGTCGCGCTCGCGCACCTGCTGCTGTCGAACCCCGACGTACTCATGCTGGACGAGCCGACGAACCACCTGGACAAGCCGACCCAGCGTTGGTTCGAGCGATTTCTCCTCGACTCGAATCTCACGCTCCTCGTCATCTCGCACGACACCAAATTCCTGGACGGCATCGCCACGCACATCTGGGAACTCCGCGATCGAACCATTCAGGAATTCCGCGGCAACTATACGAAGTTCCAGGAACTCCGGGCGGCGCGGGACGCCCAGATCGAATCGGCCGCCAACCGGCAAAGCAAAGAAGTGGCTCGCGTCCAGAACTTCATCGATCGTTTTCGCTATCAGGCCAATAAAGCCAAGCAGGTGCAGTCGCGCATCAAGCAACTGGACAAAGTGAAGTTGATCGAGCGGCAACGCGATAACAAACGCGTGCGCTTTAAATTCCCCCTTCCCTCGGCCAGCGGCCGGCACGTGCTGGAACTCAAAGGCGTCGCGAAGAGCTACGGCGAAAAGGTGATTTATCGTTCGCTGGATTTCACCGTGGAACGGGGCCAACGGATCGCGCTGGTGGGCGAGAATGGCGCCGGGAAAAGCACGCTGTTGAAAATATTGGCCGACGTGTTGCCGTTCGAAAAAGGCACGCGCCAGGTCGGACACGGAGTCACGCTTCATTATTTCGCCCAACATCAGGCGGAATCATTGGACCCGGACGACACGATTTTGGAGTCACTGGCCGAAGTCTCCGCACAGGCCGAAACGAATTTTCTCCGCGGTATTGCCGGCGCCTTCCTGTTTTCGGGTGATGACCAGAAGAAGCCGATCAAAGCCCTCAGCGGCGGCGAGCGCAATCGCGTGGCCTTGGCCCGCATGCTGGTGGAGCCGGCAAACACGCTGCTGCTCGACGAACCGACCAACCACCTGGATCCGGCCTCGGTGGACATGCTGACCGACGCCCTGACGGACTTTCCGGGAACGATCATCTTCATTTCCCACGATCCGACGTTTCTGACGCGCGTGGCCACGCTGATCGTTGAAGTGGATGAAGGCCAGGCGAAGAATTATCTCGGCGACTACGAATACTTTTTATGGAAGAAGGCGCAGGAGTTCGAATCGATCAAGGAAAGCAGCGCGGAACTCGCCGCCGCCCAAGCAGGCAAATCAGACGGTCCCACCAAGGCCATGGCTTCGCAGGTGCAGCAGAAATCTCAGGGTGGGGAACGACGGGATCTGAGCAAAACGCAGGCGCGCCTTGAAAAGCAGGTGTCGCGCGCGGAGTCCGAGATCGCCTCGATGGAAACCAAAGTGAAAGCGCGTGAACTGGAACTGGCCGACCCGGCCCTCTACCAGGAACATGGCCGATGGAGCGAATTGCAGCGAGAGCAGGAAGGTTGGAAAAAGGAACTGGAGCGACTCACGGCGCGCTGGGAATCGTTGTCCGATGAATTGCAGGACGTGCGGGCCAAGCTGACGGCAATCGGTTAATCGGTCGACTTCAGCGTCTCTTCAAGATAGTAGTACAACCAGCGGTTCTTCTCCTTCGTCACCAGATCATCCCACACCACCCCGAGCAATATTCCCTTCTCCCACGGTTTGGCCCAAGCCACGGTGGCGCTCAGTTTCTCCTGTTGTTCCACGCGATCCGGGTCCAGGAAGGCCAGCGACACGGTAATCTTTGCGCCGATGGGCAGGGTCTCTTTGGAATGAAGGCCGGCGCCGATCTTATTGACGTTGTTCAGCACCGCCGTAAAACCCTTGGCTCCGCTTTGCGGCGACACCAGGGCCGACCCGACGAGCGTCGCCCGGACGTACTTCCGGCGCTCGCTCACACTCTCCGCTGGACTAGGTTGGCGTGCCATAGCTACCTCGGCTGTAAGTATAACCGTATAACCAGGTTTGTCCAGCCCCTTTCTTCTCCCAATTATGGGGTCCTGGGGCGGTAATACCGTGTGCCGCGAAGCGGGTCCGGAAGGTGACCCTGATCGGTTTTGGCGGCTGGATCGTCATGCACATACCGATACCCCTTCCCGTACCCGATGTCTTTCATGAGAGACGTCACGGCATTGCGCAGGTGCAACGGCACGCCGAGATTGCCATGTTGGCGCGCATCCCGCACCGCCTCCTGCAGGCCCACATAGGAGGCATTATCCTTGGGCCGCGAGGCCAGGTACGTCGTCCCGTGCGCCAGATTGATTTGAGCTTCCGGCAGCCCGACGAACTCCACCGCCTGCGCCACCGCGTTGGCCATCACCAGGGCCATCGGATCGGCATTGCCGATATCTTCTGACGCAAAAATCACCATCCGTCTGGCAATGAATCGAGGATTCTCCCCGCCTTCCAACATCCGCGCCAGCCAGTAGAGGGCGCCGTCCGGGTCGGAGTCGCGCAGGCTCTTGATATACGCCGACACCAGGTTGTAGTGCTCCTCGCCCGACTTGTCGTAACGAAGCGCCTTTTTGAGCAGCGCAGCCTCCAGCACCCGTTCATCGATGGTCCGTGATCCATCCTGCCCGACAGGCGCCTGGCCGGCCACAAACTCCACTGTCGTCAACAGACTTCTGGCATCCCCGTTGCCGAAGGCAATCAGCCGCTCGCGGGCAGCGGGGTGCACCGTGATCCGGAGCGACCCGAGACCCCGCTCCTTATCGGCCACTGCCCGGTCCAGAATGGAACCGAGCGACTCTTCTGTCAGCGGCTTCAACAGCACCACGATGGAGCGAGAGAGTAAGGGCGCGATCAGTTCGAAGGATGGATTTTCTGTGGTCGCCCCGATGAGCACCACCGTCCCCCGTTCGACATGCGGCAAAAAGGCATCCTGCTGGGCTTTATTGAATCGGTGAATTTCGTCGACGAACAGCGTGGTCGCCCGACCCATCGCCCGACGATGCTCCGCAGCCTTAATAATCTCACGCAACTCGGGGATGCCGCCGGTGACGGCTGAAAACGGCACGAACTGGGATTCGGTGTGCTGCGCGACCAGCCCGGCTAACGTGGTTTTCCCGCAGCCGGGAGGTCCCCAGAAAATAACGGAGGAGAGTTGATCTCGCTCAATGGCATTTCTGAGCGGGCGTCCCGGCCCCACCACCTCATCCTGCCCGACGAGGTCATCGAAGCTTCGCGGACGCATCCGCTCGGCCAGCGGAACTTTTCCTGGACGGGTGGCCGTCTGAGCCGACGCGAAGAGATCGCCTGTGGAATCATGAGAGGACATGGTTGTGCTCTGTCTGAATAGCTCTTTGTATTCTAGCTGCCGCAAGGGAATCATCGCAAACGACTCTCGTCCCAGCTGCCGATCCTCCCCTTGATTCCCGCGCGCGGCAATGCTACCACCCACCCATCGGCTTTTCACAAAGGATGGATTCATGTTTTGCGACACGAAGGGCATTCGGTTGGCCTACGATGACCAGGGCACAGGACTTCCTCTCGTCTTCCTCCACGCCTTCCCGTTGAATCGTTCGATGTGGACACCACAGACAACCGCGCTGTCCCGACGATTCAGGACTATCGCCGTGGATCTGCGCGGGCATGGTGAGTCGGATGCCCCGCTGTGGGCATTTTCACTCGAAGACTACGCCGATGATGTCTGCGCACTGCTTGACCACTTGGTTATTCCCCAGGCTGTGTTGGTGGGATTATCGATGGGCGGCTATGTCGGCTTTGCGTTCTCCAGAAAATACGGGAGCCGCCTGAAGGGATTGGTGCTGGCTGATACTCGAGCGCAGGCGGATAGTCCGGAGGGGAGAACAGGACGGTTTAATCTGGCCCAGACTGCTTACGGGAAAGGGACCGACGCCGTGGCGGACATCATGCTCCCCAAACTGCTTGGGCCCACATCCCTGACACAGAAACCTGAACTGGTTGAGTACGTTCGAAACACGATCCACCACACACCGGTAAGCGGCATCCTCGTCGATCTCATGGCCATGGCGAACCGCCCCGATTCCGTCGCCCATCTCCGCACGCTCGCCTGCCCAACTCTGGTGGTAGTCGGCCAGGAAGACCACACCACGCCCCTCGCCGACGCGCAAGTGATGGCGACAGGAATACCCGGTGCCCGGCTGGCCGTGATCCCTGCGGCCGGGCACTTGAGCAATCTCGAACAACCTGAGGTCTTTAACGATCTGGTGAGAAACTTCGTCGAGGAACTACGGGCGGCGGGCGATTAGTTTCCGTCCCTGACGCTACTGCCTCGAATCAACTTCAAGAACTCTTCGCGGGTCTGTTGTTGCGTGCGGAACACGCCCAGCATGGAACTGCTCACGGCCACGGTGTTCTGTTTTTCGACGCCCCGCATCATCATGCAGAGATGCCGCGCTTCCATCACCACCGCCACACCATGCGCATTCAGCTTTTTCTTCAGCGTTTCGGCGATCTGAAGCGTCAATCGTTCCTGAACCTGCAGGCGTCGGCTGAATGCATCCACCACACGGGGAATCTTGCTGAGCCCCACGACTTTCTTGTTCGGCAGGTACCCCACATGGCATTTCCCAAAAAACGGCAGCAAATGATGCTCGCACATGCTAAAAAAATCGATGTCTTTCACAATCACCATTTCGTCGTACTCGATCGGGAACAACGCCCCGTTGAGCAGATGATCGATATCCTGCCGATATCCTTGAGTCATAAAGCGCATGGCCTTCGCAACCCGCTTCGGCGTATTGAGGAGGCCGTTACGGTCAGGGTCCTCCCCCAATTCCAGCAGAAGATTCGTCATCAGCCCTTCAATCGGGTCCTGGTCGGTCGGCGCTGCAGAGACACGCGACCGTCTGGCTCGGGACCCAGAAACCACTTTAGCCATGCCTCACTCCCTCTTCTCTCCGCTTGCTCTCCACGGAGCCGGAATACTCGAAGTAGTTATCCCGTGTTTCAATCACACCGACCTTTACTAGCCGTCCAGCAGGAAGCTTATCCACCAGCAAGTCCCAAATGAGCAGCACCAGATTCTCTCCGGTCGTGGTCTGTGTCGCGAACTCCGGATCCAGGTTCAAATCCTGATGATCGAAACGTTGCACCACGATTCGCTCGACCACAGCATCAAGCCGTGACACATCGAGCACCTGATGCGTGACCGGATCGATATCGCCCGTAACGGACACAAACACCACATAGTTGTGACCGTGCCCGTTGGGATTATTGCACTTCCCGAAAGTGGCCCAATTCTCCTCAGCCGACAGCTGATCGGTATGCAGCCGATGGGCAGCGCAGAAACGATACCGCCGGGTGATGGTGGCCTGAGACATCGCGACAACTCTCCAGAAAGATCGGCAGAACGAACAAGCCGGGAGGGCCCCCCGCTAGAGAGGGAGCCACTCCCGGCTTGCTGCTACTCAACGGACCATTCGCAATCCGGTTGGGGGTCAACCGGAAGGCTCTTACGCACTGAAAGAACTGCCGCACCCGCAGGTCGTCTTGGCTTGCGGATTCTTGATCGAGAATCCGGACCCCTGCAAGCTGTCGACATAATCGACTTCCGCGCCCTGAAGCAGCGGTGCGCTTTGAGAGTCCATGATGACTTTCACGTCGCCTTTTTCAATGACCGTATCATCATCGGCCATTTTGGATTCGAAGGCCATGCCGTATTGATACCCGTGGCATCCTCCGCCGCGAACATAGATCCGCAGACCGACCACATCTTTTTCCTCGGTCATCAGTTCTTTTATTTTCTGCTCTGCCAATTGCGTAATCGTTACCATCGCTGATCCTCCTTCTGGTCTACCTGTTCAGCACGTGACGATACTTTACCATCTCACGGGAGCTTACGGAAGTCCTGTCCCTCTTTTTCCAACTTCGCCCGATGAGGCTGACGTGGGTTGCACCCATTTGGTTTCCGGCACACGCACCACCACATCCCCTAACACTCTTGCCTGGCAACCTAGCCGATGCCAAGGCTCCGACAAGGCTTCACGATCCAACAGATCCTGTTCGTCGAAATCAATCTCCGACAGATTGTCCCCACCCATCTGCACTTCAACGCGGCACGTGGTACAGGACGCGTTGCCGCCGCAATCGTGATTCAGTTCAAACCCAAGCGTCTTGGCGGCCTCTAACAGGGTGAGATTCAATTCGACCTCACCGCTCCGACCCTGGGGATGAAGAAAACTCACACGCGGCATCCGACCATTCCTCTAGGCGTTCGCACCAGCCCCTGTCCGGGCCGGCTGAAAGGGACAGCGTTGCAAACGAATATGCTCTTCGAATTCATGCTGGAACAATCGCAAACTGCTCTGCACCAGGACTGCGGCACCGGTGATAAGGGTGCAATACCCGGTGCCCTTCACAAATCCACACAGTTGCAGCAACGAATCGAGGTCCTTCTGGCTCCCTTCCCCGCGCTCGATCTTGTCCATCAACGTCGCCAGATTGATCGTGCCCATCCGGCACGGAGGACATTGTCCGCAACTTTCATTCTTGAAGAAATTGGAGTACTTGAGGGTCGCCGCCACCATGCACGTGGCATCATCGATCACAATCGTCCCGGCGGAACCGAGTCCGGTCCCGGCCTTCTTCAGCGAATCGAAATCCATCGGCAGATCCAGCTGATCCGCCGTGACCATTGAGAACGCAGGCCCGCCTGGGAACACTGCTTTGATCTTGCGCCCGTTCGGGACATCCCCCCCGCACGTCTCGATGAGCTCCCTGATCGTCACGCCCATCGGCATTTCATAGACTCCGGGCCGATTCACCGATCCGCTAAGAGAAAAGAGCATGGTCCCGGGACACTTCTCCGTCCCCACCTGAGTAAACCATGCGGCGCCGTTTTTAAGAATCTGGGGAATGTTGCACAACGTTTCAACGTTGTTCACCAGGGTCGGCTTCCCGTACAGTCCGAAATCGGTGGGGTAAAACGGCGGCTTCTGACGCGGCATGGCCGGACGTCCCTGCATGGACTCCAACATGGCCGTCTCTTCACCCGCTACGTAACTGCCATGACCGGAGTAGACTTCAAGGTCGAGGTCCACGCCGGTTCCGAGGATATTCTTCCCCAATAGGCCACGTTCCCGGGCTTGGGCGATGGCTTTCCTGAGATTCGCCTCTTCTTCCGCATACTCATGGTTGACGTAAATATAGGAGGCTTTGGCATTCACGGTTCGAGAGGCAATGAGACAGCCCTCGATCAGTTGATGCGGGATATGCTTCAGGAGATGACGGTCTTTGAAGGTACCCGGCTCGTGTTCCCCGGCATTGCAGACAAAGTAACGCTCCTGTACTCGATGATTGAGGACCTTGTCCCACTTCGTACCGGTCGGAAAGCCGGCGCCGCCACGCCCGCGCAATCCGGCTTTCTTGATTTCGCCGACGATGTCGTTGGGGGTCAGCTCTTTCAGACACTTCCGCCAGGCTTCATACCCGCCGGTCTTGAGGTAGGGGTCGATTTCCCAGGGAGCCCCTTCAAGCTTCTGCAATACCCTTGGTTGAGGTAGGGTCACGTTATTCCCTTTCGGGGGTAGCACCCCCAGGTTAGCAGGAACGTACTATACGGCTGCCCTCCGGGGGCCGTCAAGCCAAGTTCGCCTGATTAGGCCTGAATCTCAATCAGTTAGGCCTGATAGGCCTACAGCGAATCAGTCCAAAGACTCGCCGACATTCGATTGCGGTACCCGGCACCGACCGGCCCAAGAAAAAGGGGACTGGCCACCCTAGTCGGATGACCAATCCCCGTGATTCTGCTCGCCCGACGGCTTACTTCAAATGGCTCCCCGCTCCCATGAAGAACAACATGGGAATAGACAACAAGAAGTTGATACGGGACGCAATCAAGGCCGTTTTTCCCCACTGAGCCATCTCCGGCGGAGCGGGCGTGCCCTGCGCAGCGGCAGCCACCGCCGCAATGACCTTCTTCTGATTGGGCCAAATAATCCCGTGCACATTCCCCATCATGATGATGCCGAGCAAACCGCCGATCCCCAGCGCAAGCGCCCCCGTTCCACCTTTGGAATAGAGGTAGCCGTAGAGCACGATCCCCGCAAGGACGGTGACCGTGGCGCCATGGCGGAACCAATTCAGCGCGGCAGGCATCAGCTTGGGAATGACGATGTTCTTCGTCGGCCCATCCAGGCTCTTGAGAAAGCCGGCATTGATGAGGTTAAAGAAGTACAACAGCCCGATCCAGGTGATGCCGGCCAGAAAATGGATCCAGCGCACGATCAAGCCGAACCAGTCGGCATCGCCCGCCCCCACTCCAGCAATACCCAGATAGACGACTATCAATCCGACAGCGAGCGCAAATCCTGCGCCCAATGTCTGATATGGATCCTCCAAAAATTTCATACGCCCCCCAACTGTAACGGTTTAGTGCCAGCCCCGTTCTCTACTGCAGGCCGCTGAGCCTTGTCAAGCAACCCGCCGCACACACCCTCCCGAAGTCGGCCGGTTACGCAGTCAGCAGGCGATCGACCACCGCACATAAGTCTCGCACCGCGTCCGCGGACGCCTGAAGTGCGGTGCGTTCCTCAGCGGTCAGCTCATATTCAACGATGGATTCTCCTCCGCTGCGCCCCAATGTCACAGGCACACCGACGATGACATCCTTCAGCCCGTATTCCCCCTCACAGAACATGGCGCAGGGCACCACGCGCTTCTGGTCGTTCACGATCGCCTCGACCATATCCACCGCGGAAGCGGACGGCGCATAAAACGCGCTGCCGGTTTTGAGGAGCCCCACGATTTCGGCCCCGCCGTCCTGCGTGCGCTTAATCAAGGCCGCCAGCCGCTCCGGAGACAACCGATCCGTAATCGGCTTCCCCGCCACCGTCGTGTGACAAACCAGCGGCACCATCGTATCCCCGTGCCCTCCCAACACCATCGCCTGCACCTCCGTGCCCGGCACATTCAATTCTTCGGCTACGAACGACCGTAAACGCGCCGTATCCAGGACACCCGCCATCCCGAGGACTCGTGATTTCGGCAGTCCGCTGACCTGTCGCGCCACATGCACCATGGCATCCAACGGATTCGTCACCAAAATAAGGATGATGTTCGGCGAACGCGAGACCAGTTCCCGCACCACCGTTTTCACGATTTTGGCGTTCGTCGCCAGAAGTTCGTCCCGACTCATGCCTGGCTTCCTGGGCATCCCCGACGTGATGACGGCAATGGAGGACCCGGCGGTTTCGTCATACCCATTCGTACCGACCACCCGGGTGCTGTACCCGCACACCGGCCCGGCCTGGGTGATGTCCAAGGCCTTGCCCTGGGGAATGCCCGGCACAATGTCGACCAGCACCACATCGTATGCATTCTTCTCCGCCAGCCGCTGCGCGACCGTTCCGCCGACATTCCCCGCGCCCACTACCGTAATCTTTGGTCGTCCCATCATCCCACCTCGTGAAGCGTGAAACGTGAAGCGTCAAGTGCAAGAGTTCCCTTACACTCACCGTTTACCCTTCACGCGTGTTCGTGACCCGTCCAGCCGCCGACCTTGAAATTGATCGTGCAGACAAAATTATCGCCGTCATAAAAATTCACTTTGATTTTCTTCTTCCCGTAATGTGCCGCGAGAAACTCTTCGGGCGCATCAACCAATCCCTGGTACCCGCCGGCTGGATACTCGCCCAGTTCGTGGAATACCACGATCATGCCGGCTTTGACTTCCTGCAATATCTTCGCGGTACAACGCGGATAAATCTCCCAAAACTTGGCGTCGATCTCCTCCCGCGTCGGTTCCGGCCGTTCCTCTCCCGGCTTGGTATCGCGATTCGCAAATTTGGCCTGCCGTCGCACATAGGGATATTGATGGCCGGTAAATAACTTGTAAAGCCACGGCGGCACAGTCGGTCGTGTCGGCTGCTCAATCATCGTTCGTATGCTCCAGTACTGAAAAGGCCTCGCGCACGACCATTCAGGCCGTCAGCCGATGGTAAATCCTCGGGAGCTTCTCCGGCAACCCCTCCACCCGATCAATCACCACATACCGCACATCTCCGTACATTCGACGCAGATAGGGATCCGCCTGCTTGTCGATCGTAATGCAGACCGGTTCAATACCGCTGGCACGGGCTTCCCGTAGCGCCATGCGTGTATCTTCCAGGGAATAGTCATCCTTGTAGCCGTCGTCCAATGGGCGGCCGTCGCTGATGACCACCAGAATCCGCGTCTTCGCCTGACGGGCGAGCAACTTGCTCGTCGCATGCCGGATGGCCGCGCCGTCGCGATTCTGCTGCAGGGGCACAATCCCCCCCAACTTGGCCCCGGCACGCCCGGTCACGAGTTCGTCGAACCCCTTCACGACCACAAAATCCACCTGGTTCCGACCCTGCCCTGAATAGCCGTACACGGCAAATTGATCGCCGATCGCCGTCAGCGCTTCGCACAGGAGCACGAGCCCCTGCTTTTCAATATCGATAATCCGCCGCCCCTGCTCGACCTGACGACCGGTCGATCCGCTGAGATCCACCAAAAATGCGGCGGCGACCTCACGTTCCCGCTTTTCACGCCGCACATAAATCCGCTCCGATGGCTCGATGCCCGCCGACAGATCGGCCATCCGCCCGATCACGGCATCCATGTCCAGGTCTTCTCCATCCAACTGACCGGGAATGCGCCGGAGCCCGGGGGGGCGCAGACTTTCGAAATAGCGACGCAACAGCGTGACCGTTCCCCGTTGGGCCGCGAGGGTCTCCTCCACAAAGTCCGATGTCCCTTCAATCGCCTCGCGCTCAACCACCCGGCACCAATTCATTCTGTAGTCCTGAATGGCAGCATCCCACTCCCGGTAACGAACCGCCTTGATCGCGCCGACTGTTTCATCCTCAGGGCGAACCCCCTCGCCTTCAACCGCCAGAACCTCCTCCACGAGTGAGGGCTGTCGGCGGCCGGGGACAAGCACGTCCTGTGACACCTGCTGGGAGCGCGCGGTGCCCGCGCCAGACGAACCTCCGGCATCACCGGCCAAACCCGCGCCGCCTTCGCTATCACCCTGACCGGATGCCGCACTCTGTTCGGGAGACGATTCCGTTCGGTCGCGCACCAGATTGGGATCCATCGCGCCGCGATAGTCCCAATTGTCCATCGGCCGGTACGTATCGGAGAGATCTTCCGACGACTTGGGCGCCGGGATCGATTGTTCCAGAGCCTCGGTCTCATCCTGACTGGGAATAGCCTCGCGACGAACGGCGAACAACTCGTCCATCCGCGCATAGAGGCGGTCCGCCAGGCGCACCGCTTCCTCGGCGGTGGCTCGAGGATGGTAGATGGTCCGGCAAAGCGACCAGAGCTGATCGACTTCGCTTTTGACGGCGTCCGGAACTATGACCGTTCCGGCATCCGTGGTGGAGAACAGCAGGAGCTGATCGACCACTAATTCGCGCACCGTCATGCCATGCGCAAGACTTCGAACGTTCACCGCGTCTTTGGCAACGGATGCCAGGTCGCGACTCAAACCGGGATACTCGGCGCGCAACAGGTACTCAACCCTGGCATCCTCCACCAGAGCCCAGAGGTCGCGAATCAGGCCGGGCTGCGGATACCGCGCAAACACATCGCCCAACGTTCGGGCTTCCATTGGAGCGGAACGTCCATACCGCTGCGCAAGATCTTCCAGCAGATCCTGCAACCTGGCGATCGGCAAATCGAACGTCCCGAACTCGAGATGTCCGGCCTCATGCGCCGCCATCACCATATAGAGCCGCACGTTTTCGTCATAGGTCGGATACCGCCTGACGAGGGACGGCAGCCCGATGCTCTGCCCGTCTTCACTCACCGTGGCACGAGCCATCGGCTGGGTCGATTCGAGAGCGTCGGGGAGATCGTGAATGCGCACATCGCGGCCACAGAGCGCCTGCGCGAACAATTTGACGCGCCGGGCGATCTGCCGCAACGGTACTCCGCTCATGGCCTGAGACACGGCGCCCAAGGCCTTCTCCGTTTCCATGGCGAAGTAAGCCCGCCCGCCCTCCAGGCTGTACTCCAGCACTTCCATGCCGGAAGCAAACCAGGACTGGAACTTCTCCTGCGCTCCCTCACCGGATCCGATCAAGGCGATCAATTCAGGGCAGCGTCGAAGATAGGCCAGCGCCGTATCAGCATCACGCTCGGCGACCAGCCGCCCGTAACGGAGCACCTGAGTCCGCCATTCCTCCGAAGGAAGACGGCGGAGCATCGCGGGCGCCTCCGCCAATACCGCAATACCCGATGCCGCCGAACGCTCGGCCATCTGCGCTCCGATGCCGATCACCTGATTGCGGTGTGACGGCCCGGGAATATCTTCCAGAATGGCCGGACTCGTTCTGAAGAATTCCAAGACGCCCAGGTAGTCCGGTTTGCCAAGACTATTCTCGACGATGAGCTTCATGCCGAACCGCACCCAGGCACGAACGGCGTCGAGTGACAACACGCGTGCAATCGAGGGAATCTGCCGGATATATTCCACCGCCAGGGCAAAATCGGTTTCCGTCAGTTCACAGGCCAGATCCATCCACACGGGCCAATCCGCCGGAGACAGGACACCGACCGCTTCCGGGGCAATCCGGATAAATTCCACCGCCACATTGGCCTGACGGTCTGCGAGTTCTAACCCTGCGGCCAGCACGATCCCTCTGCTGGAGGGGGCGAGGAGACCGAGTAGCAGCGGACTCTCCTTAAAAAATCTCAAGGCCAACGCACCGGAATCTGCCGCGATGGCCACCCCGAGATCGACCCATGGCAGCACATCCGCCAGCAGGCCGCGACGCTGCATATCGGCCAACGCATCGATCGCAGCCTTGGCCGCTTTCGGCGCCTCTTCCGTGAGCTCGTCCAACAACACCAGGACGCCATCAAGGGCATCCGGCCTGGCAGCCGAATCGGCAATGGCCTTCACCACGGCAGCAGCCGCGTCAGGCCCGAGTTGTTCGGCCAGCAGGTCATACAGTTGTTCAGAGGAGCGCCCAGACGCCATAGTGCCAGAGTCCGTTTTGGGGGAAGTTGTGGATTGTAAAGGACACAATTTCGCTTGTAAACTGTGTCTTCGCGGCGGGCAGGGACCGATGGCGCACAGGCAACGATTCACCGGGCAGTTGGAACGCGGGGGACAGGATGGCTGAACCGAGCAAAGAAAGCCTCGACAAGATGTGGAAGTATGTAAAGGGCTTCGCCGAGAAGAGCGGGACCGCGATGCACCCGAATGAAGCCGTCACCAACGCGGTGGTCCTCGGCCTCGCCGCCCACGTCGACGAGTTGGGGAAGCCGTTGTGCCCCTGCAACTTCTACCCCGACAAAGAGGCTGAGGCCAAGCTGCGACGCTGGATGTGCGCCTGCGACGAAATGCAGATCTACAAATACTGCCACTGCCTGCTGTTCGTCCGTGAAGACGGCATGCCGATCACCGAATATCTGCCGGAAGACCACGAAGGCCGCCAGTGTTACGGGCTCATCACCGATCCGACTCCGGAGAAAGGCCGCGCGCTCCGGCACAAGGCACTGCCGATGGCGCCGAAGGAAACCACTCCACCGACCGCCCCGGAATCCGCCCCGCAACCGTGATCGAGTCTATGCCTCCCGGCCGCAATCCTGCCGTTACCCTCATGCTCTCCGCCCTGTCTCTCCTGCTCGGCCTGGCTTCTACCGGATGCCTCCGTACGATGGAGGCGATCGACCCGAGGAGCCTGCCGATTACCTCGACCTCCGGCCAACGCTTGCAGCACCACGTGTCGTTTCTCGCAAGCCCCGAGCTGTCAGGACGGCAGCCGGGCTCACCAGGGAATCGCCAGGCTGCCCACTACATCGAGGAACAGTTTCGAGCCGTCGGACTCCAACCTCTGCCGTCACTCGGCGGCTACCGACAAACCATCTCGCCAACGATCGGCGACAACATGCTCGGCTTGATCCCTCCGGCTGCCGGCAACGTTCCCGCGCAATGGATTGTCATCGGGGCTCATTACGATCATCTGGGTTATCCATTCCTGGGTGCGGACGACAATGCTTCCTCGATCGCCATCCTCATTGAAACCGCACGACACATGACAGGCCTCCCCCACCACGGCCTCCTGTTTGTGGCCTTCAACAGCGAAGAATCCCCGTATTTCGGCAAGGCTGAAATGGGATCGCAGTTCTTGTTTCACCACCTGCCGCCGGAAATCGGCCGTGCCGAGAATCTCCAGGCCGTCGTGATCATGGACCTCATGGGTGGCGTACAGTGGCCCCCTATCAAGGATGCGATGTTTGCCGCCGGCGCGGAAAAAAGTCCGGCGTTGTACCAACGCGTCAAGCAAGCCTCGGCACCATCGCTGACGGTCTTCCCTGTGGGGATGCACCTGGTCGAAGAGATTCCCGAAATCGGCCACAAAGCCTTCAGCGACTACGACGTCTTCCGCAACCATGGACTGCCGTTTCTGTTTCTCTCCGCAGGACGCACCCCGCGGTACCACACCGCCGGAGACGTCACCAGCACCCTGCATTACGACCGCATGGCCGCCACCGTCGAATGGCTGCGACACTTGATTGCCCTGATCGGTCAGGATGAAGCGCCCTACGGATTTCAGGCCGATCGTGTGGAGTGGGCCGATGAAGTGGCATCGTTCCGCGAAATCGTCAACCGGGCGGTACAAGACGAGACGCGGATTCCAGGCACGTCGCGATGGTCGTTGCATAAATTGAGGCAGGATGCGGAATGGCTGCGGGATGCCGATCGTTCAGCGCCGACGCCGCAAGATCGTGATCGACTGGAGCGGATCTCGATCCGTGTGCAATGCCTGATGGCCGGCTACTCGGGCTGCTTCACCTTTTGATCGGTCCGGCCTGTGCACGCGCAGAACATCAGATGCATCGTTATTGCCAGCCGGTCGTCTCATATCCTTTTTCTTTGAGACAACGTTCGACAAAGGCCGCATAGTCCGGCTCCGGCTGCAGTGGCTTGTAGGTCCCGGCAAGGAAACCCAACAGCCCCCCGACCGCGCCACCGGCCGCCGCCCCGATGGCGATACCCGTAGGCCCGCCGATCAACCCTGCGGACGCTCCCACCGCCGCCCCGCCGACAATCCCCAACGTGGCGCCGGCGCCGGCATTTCCGCTCCGATTGGTCCCGTGCTGCAAACCGGCGCGTTCCGCTTTCTCTCCGCACACCGCCGCGTCACGTGCCGCCTGGTCTTTGCCATACAGCTGTACGCGAGTGTTGGATTTCAGGATGGGCTCCGGCCCGGCACAGGCCGTCAAACCGATCACGACCAGGAGAATCAGGCTGCATGACGATCGCGACGCCTTCACATCCGCACCTCGCTGCATGCCGAACACCGGGTTTGTCCCCGCCGAATTGGACCTGTCTGCCCTGATAGCCATCCGATTACCTCGCATGCTTTTCCCCCGGGGGGACGCCTCCGGACAGCAAGGCTCGCGACCACCCCGCCGCCCATGTCATTCCAGGTGGAGTTGTGCGCGCACCTGTTCTACCGATCGCCCCTTGACCAAGACGCGTTTCTGGCGACTTCCCGCGCCGCTCAGGATGTGAACCGCGCTTAACGGCACATCGCAGCGACGGGCGAGAAATCGGCACAATTCGTCGTTCGCCGCGCCGTCAGCCGGCGGCGCGGCGATGCGAATCTTCACCGCGTGCCCATGCAGGCCCGCACATTCACTGCGACAGGCTTTCGGCTGAACGTGGACTGAAATGGTCACGCCCTCGGATGTGGCGCGAACGGCCTGTTCGCGTGGAGTGGCCTGGCGCTCTCGCATGGGGGTGTGGCTGGTCGCCGAGCTCCTGCAAACACCGCCTCACCGCGTCGCAGCGGGCGGATGCGTCAGAATATCGCCTTCACGACTTCGATGATGCTGCGCAACATGTCCGGATCATCGGTAATAGGACGGGCAATGGCGACATCGCAGGCTTGATCGGCCGGTACGCCCTGCCTGATCAATGTCGCCGCATAAATCAGCAGTCTGGTGCTCACGCCCTCTTCCAGTCCGTGATTCTTGAGGTTGCGAACTTTCTCCGCAATCTTGACGAGACGCTGCGCAACCTCGAGGCTCACGGCGGCTTCATGCGCCACCACCCGGCTCTCGACCTCGGGCAAGGGGTAGTCGAACTCGATCGCCATAAACCGTTGCTTGGTGCTCTGCTTGAGATCTTTCAGAATACTTTGGTAGCCGGGGTTGTAGGAAATCACGAGCATGAAGTCATCGACGGCTTCAACGACCTGGCCCTTCTTTTCGATCGGCAGCAGGCGCCGGTCGTCACTCAAGGGATGGATAATGACGGTGGTGTCTTTCCTGGCTTCGACGATCTCGTCCAGGTAGACGATAGCCCCCTGCTTGACGCCGAGGGTCAGCGGGCCGTCCATCCAGACCGTTTCCTGTCCCTTCAACAGATACCGGCCGACGAGATCGGAGGCGGTGAGATCTTCATGGCAGGCCACGGTAATGAGCGGGCGCCCCAGGCGATAGGCCATATGCTGGACGAAGCGCGTCTTCCCGCATCCCGTCGGCCCCTTCAGCATCACCGGCATGCGACTCTGGGCTGCAATCGTGAACAGCCCGACCTCCCCCCGCACTTCAGCATAAAACGGCTCGCGCGCGATCCGATACCGATCGATCTCCTGTTCCTGCCCTTTCGGCGCCGATACCGTTCGCCCTTCGCTCATTCCGACACTCCTCCATTGAATTGAATAACCTGCATGGTGCGCCACGATAAACGGAAACGAGCGGGAAGTTCAAGCAGCCGGCTGAAGACAGGGGAAGCCCCGCGCTCTTGCGCGGTACGGTCAGGCGACTTTCGATCCATCGAGCACTTCTCGAACCTTTTGCGCCAGGGTCGTGGGCGTGAAGGGCTTCTGCAGGAAGGAATGCTCGGTATCGATCCCTCCCTTGGAAAAGGCCGGGTGATCCGGATAGCCCGACATGTACAGCACTTTGACCTGCGGGCGAACCGTCGCGAGTTTTTCGGCGACTTCCGGTCCGCTCATCTGCGGCATGACCACGTCCGTGAGCAGCAAATGGATCGGACCGGCATGTTTGGCGCCGGTGAGCAACGCTTCAATCCCGTGCCGGGCCTCGAGCACCGTATATCCATGCAAGCGCAGCGTTTCATTGACCAACCGTCGAACACCCGGCTCGTCCTCCACCAACAACACCGTCTCGCGCCCTCTGACCGAGTCCCCTCCGACCACGACGGATTCGGTCTCCGTTGCGGCCGACTCCACACGCGGGAAGTAAATCTTAAAGGTCGCCCCGCGTCCCGGCTTGCTCTCGACCTCGATACAGCCGCCACTTTGCTTGACGATGCCATAGACCGTCGAAAGACCGAGCCCCGTGCCCTTGCCCTTCTCTTTGGTCGTAAAAAACGGCTCGAAGACGTGCGACTGCGTATCCTCGTCCATGCCGTGGCCGGTATCGCGCACGATCAACGCAACGTAGGAACCGGGCTCGGCGCCCATCGGCGGACGGTTCCTGCGTTGCCCGAACTGCACATTGCTGGTTTCCACCGTCAGGCGGCCGCCATTCGGCATGGCATCACGAGCATTCACCGCGAGGTTCATGATGACCTGCTCCACCTGGCCGGGATCCGCCTTCAGCTGCCCGAGCCCAGGATCCAATACGGTGCAGAGCTCGACGATATCCTCGCCCAGCAATCGTCGCAACATCCCTTCCATATTGTGGATCACGGAATTCAGATCCAGCACTTTCGGCGCAATGAACTGCCGACGGCTGAACGCCAACAACTGACCGGTGAGGCCGGAGGCGCGATCCGCCGCCTTCTTCACTTCCTCCAGTTCCTTCCGGAACCCGTCCGCGGGCCCCAGACGGCTCAGCACCAGCTCGCTGTATCCGCGAATCACGGTCAGCATGTTGTTGAAGTCGTGCGCCACGCCGCCGGCCAGCCGTCCGACGGCTTCCATCTTTTGCGACTGCTGGAGCTGCGCTTCCGTGCGCCGCAACGCATCCTCAGCCCGCGCGCGTTCGCCGAACTGGCCGATTTTCAGTCCGACGTCGGCCACCATCTTCAACAGCTGCTCGTCCGGCTGCTTGATCTCACGCCGGAACAACTCGATCACGCCCTCCACTTCGGTGCCGACCCGAACGGGAAATCCGAACGCCCCGTGCAACCCCACTCTTTTAGCGGCACCGGCACGGGGGAAGTTGGCCTCCTGGACCACGTCCTTAATCCACGTCGGTTCCCCGGCCTGCCAGATCCGCCCTGGAAGCCCCTTGCCGATCGCAAAGGAATGCTGCCAGGTGTCCAATACAAACTCTTCGGCATTCAGCGCAGGCGACTGCCAGACATCGAGGCAACGCAGCACACTTCCCTGCCGATCCAGCCGCCAGAATATTCCCAACTCCCATTCGAGACTTTCGCAGATGGCCTGCAGGATCTTCGGCCCCGCTTCTTCCAACGTCCGCGATTCCGCCAAGACGCGCGTGACCGCGTACTGAGACGCGAGTTGGCGCTCAGTCCGTTTCCGGGCCGTAATATCCCGGACGAACGCGCTGAAAATATAGGCATCGCCCAGCCGGGCGGGAGAAATGGTGATTTCAACGGGAAACTCATGGCCGTCGCGGTGGGATCCCATCATCTCAATCCGTCGATTGAAGAGTGCGCCCTGCCCGGTATCCAGGAAATGGCGCAACCCGCGCTCGTGCGCTTCCCGGTCGCGAAGAGGGATCACCGTCTCGGACACGCGGCGTCCGAGCGCTTCCTCCCGCTCCCACCCGAAAATATTGACCGCCTGCGCATTCCAATCCGTAATGATGCCGCCCGCATCCATGGAAATCACAGCATCCAGCGCCGTATCGACGATGACCCGGTTGCGTTCCTGGCTCTGCAACAACGCGGCCTCCGCCGCCCGCGCCCATTCACTTTCCTGCTGCGCCTGCCGATGCTGTTCGCGCAATCGACCGGTGGCCCAGAGCAACAACCCGACCATCGGAAGCCACACGACGACGCCGGCCATGCCCAGCTTCCACATCATGGCTCGAATCGGCAGGAGAATGACGTCGCGATCCATCCGCAACAGGATCGTCCACTGCAGCCCAAGATATTCACTATACCCGTTGGTTTGGGAATACCCCGTCACCACCGGCACATGGCGTCGAGCGTGCATCTCTTCGACGTACCCCGCCTTGCCGGATCGGCTCAATTGCACCGAAGGCAGCCCGAGATCTTTCAGATTCACGCGATCGACTCCGGGAGCGGCTGAATCCACAAACACGACCCCGCCCTTCGTCAGAAATTGATACTCGAAGGGACCGGCAGCATCATCGGTTTGTTGAATTTCGCGCACGGTTTCGATGAGCACATCCTCGAGCATCGGGAGTCCAACGCGGCTTGTGACCGCGCCGAGAAACTGCCCACTGAGGCTCATAATTGGTGCCGTAAAGGCCACGGACTCGATCTTATGATTCGATTCATGAATCTCGACTTCATCCACCTGCACGGTTCCGGTCTGCCGCACCCGATCGAACCAGCCGCTCCGACCGTAGTCCTGGCCGATTACGGAGGAGTCCGTCGCCGCCACCATCCGCCCATGGGCGTCCGTCACGCCCAGCCAGAGGTAGACCGGCGCATAGGTTTCCTTCATCCACTGCAGGTATTCGTTGACGTATTTTTTGTCGAGGGCACTCTTCGAGAAGGCTCGAGCCATCATGCGAATATCGCCATGGCGCTCGAAGAGAAGCCGATCGAGTTTGTCCGCAATTTCAGCGGAGGCCAGCGTGAGATTTTCTCCGGTCGCCTCAACCATTCGCACTTCAATTGACCGCAGCATCACGATGCCGATCACGAACGCGACAATCGTCATGCCGACGATCAAGACGGGCAACCATGGATAGGATCGGCGGAAGGGACCTGCGGGAGGCAAGGCGGTCATCGTCGGGACTCCGTCACAACGTAGTTGGGCAACAATCGTGCGGGATGATACCACTGCTTGGAGCGAGCCAAACTCGGCAGGCCGGAATCATCCATCGTATTGATCCAACATGCCCCTTTCGCGCGAGCTTGGCGACAGAATTCACGAAACACAAACGGCCCCAGCCCCACAATATCCCGATCAGCAATTTCCAGCAATACAGAAAACACCGAGGGGTTGAGCCACAGGCCCATCGTATAGGCCCGAATACGGCCCCCCACGCGAACCACCGCGCCGGTCAGTCCGAGTTCGGCAGCGTCAGACAATGCCGTCTCATGCGCGCCGGCGGCATCCTGCAGCAACGCGCTAGCCCAATCATCGGCGCCGGCCCGCTGCTTTTGCTCGCACCATTCATGAAACAGACTGACACAGGCCGTGGCGTCCCGCGGGGCATAGGGCTCCAGCACCCCGCCCCATTCCCGCACGAACCGATTGCACGCGGCACGCGGGGATTTCAACGACTCGCCGGACAAGTCGGACAGAGCTGACGCGTCATAGAGATAGTCGGGCTCTTTCGCCGTCACACGGTAGCCCAGTGCGCGAACCTCATCGACACAGGCCTCCGGAACATTCTCGACCCGCGTGACCCGGGAATCGCCGTTCCGCTCACGCATGAAACGAAAGGCCTCGGCCAACGGCTGCGCGAGAGGACCCGCCCCAAGCGGGGGCAGGGCCATGAACAGGCCATCGGGGCAGTCGGCGAACACACAGAGATGGTCGTGGAGAACGGCCCAGAAATAGGTCACGCGATGCCGCCAGATGTAATGATAGGCGAAGGCTGCGGCTGCGAGCGGCGTTCCCTGAACCCCGGCGCTGACGGCGAGCGCCGCGTCCATGCGCCCCCGATCCCCGAGCGCGAGGGCCTGCGTCCTCACCCGCATCCGACCCTGCTGCAGCCGTTCGGTCACGCGTTCGAGCGGCCGCAACACGATCACGTCCTCCTGAAATCGCCCGATGAGCCTGGGATACCGCACAAGCGTCTCCACCCTGGCATCCTGCTCGATCCATCCGGCAACCTCGTCGGCAGCCTGAGCCACGAGCGGTGAAGACTGGTCCCTCATATACGGACACTTCGTGTCCCATCCCAACAGCACCTGCTCATGCCTGGCATCCCACATCAAGGCAAACGGGTAGAGCCGGCAATCGAGGGGACGAGCCTCATAGATGCGACACTGCGAGGTTGCGCAATCGAAGGCCGGACAGACGTACCCGTCCCCATCCGGATTCGGCGCCAGGTCGACTTGTGAACCATCGGGGTTTGGAAACAGTGCAGGGGGAAGCCCGGCCGCAGTTGCGGTCCCGATTTCATCGGCGGTAAAGAAGGGCCGCAGGAAACTGTCTCGCTCCGGAAACCGGCAACAGACATCGCAACGGAGGCAGGCGGAACTCGGCACGATCTGCAGGAGAGCATCACCCCCGGAACGTGAAGGATGTGTCGGGACCATTGGCACGAATGGACTCGTCATGAGCTGTAGCGCATTGTAGCACTAACAAGTGGAGCGTCCTACTATTCGGAACGTTTCACCTCCGCGTGGCCGCGCTCTCACGGGGCGGGAACGAGTCGCTCTTCGAACCGCTCCGGCGCTCCGCTGACTTGTACCGGTGTCAGAGGCCATGGTACGATTTGCTTACCTCGAATCCAAACGCGAGTGCGAGGCATGCGACTGCGCTGCGAGTCTCGAGGATATTGCATTGGCACTGGCACAACATTCACGTGAGCCATTGAACTCCGACGAAGCCCGCCGACGTTGTCTCGCAATTCGTGATGTTCTCGTTCGCGCCGGGGTCTACGGCCCGGCCGAAACCGGCGACGGCGCGGCAACGACCGACTCCTCAATTCTGACGCCACGGTTCCGCCTGGCGCCAACGCCCTTTCCCCTCTCCTCCTCGGACATCACGTTTTTCCAGCAACTGGGACAGGACCTTCTCTCCTTCTATCGGGCGCTGAACCGTCTGTATCAAGACAGCACCCGCGGAACTCAGCCCGCCTGGGTGGCGGCCTATCTCGACCAGGGCAAGCCGGAATCGCTGATCACCTATAGCCGGATGAACCGTTTCCGCACCCTCATTCCCGGCATCATCCGACCCGACGTGATTCCAACCGCCGATGGGATGGTGATCACAGAACTCGATTCGGTACCGGGGGGGATCGGCCTGACCGGTTGCCTGACTCGCGCCTATGATGATCAGTTCACCATCGAGCGCCAGCCCCCCGGTCTGCCGCCTGAGCGTTCTCCTCTGATCGCGGGGCGTGACGGGATGTTACAAGGATTCGCCGCCATGCTGCGCGCCCAGCAAGGCGACCAGGAAGGGTGCCTTGCGATTGTCGTCTCCGATGAGGCCAAGGAATACCGGGCAGAGATGGAATGGATGGCCCAACGATTGCGTGAGATCGGGTACCAGGCCTTCTGTGTCGAACCCCGGGCAATTCATTTCTCGGAAGAGGGCCTGTTTCTTCAGGAAGCAACCGGACCACGGCCGATCGGTTTGCTGTACCGCTTCTTCGAACTGTTCGACTTGAAGAACATCCCCAAGGCTGAACTCGTGATGTATGCCGCCAAGAAGGGGCAGGTGACCGTGACCCCGCCCTACAAACCCGCGCTGGAAGAAAAGCTGGCGTTCGGTCTGTTTCACCATCCGGAACTGGCTCCGTTCTGGGAACAGACGTTGAGCCCCGAAACCACCCTGAGCTTGCGGCGATTGCTGCCGAGAACCTGGATCCTCGACCCGCAACCGGTGCCTCCTTCCGCGGTCATCCCGCACCTCACGATCAGCGGTCGCGCGGTGTCGGACTTCCGGCGCTTAGCCCAGACCACCCAAAAGGAACGCCAGTTGGTGCTCAAACCATCAGGATTCTCTGAGCTGGCCTGGGGCAGCCGTGGCGTGTCCATCGGGCACGACCTGCCGCAGGTCGAGTGGGCTACTGCGTTGGAGCAGGCGCTCCAGGCGTTTCCGAGCACGCCCTATGTCCTTCAGGAATTCCACAAGGGCCGCTTGTTCGAGTTGTCCTATTTCGACGAACGGAGCGACACGGTGGTCCCGATGTCCGGGAGAGTCCGCTTGTCGCCCTACTATTTCGTCGTCGGCGACAAGGCCGAACTCGGCGGGATTCTCGCGACCCTCTGCCCTGCCAACAAGAAAATCATCCACGGTATGGTCGACGCGATCATGGCGCCTTGTGCCATCGCGCCACACCTCGCTTCATAAGGTGACCCGATGATCGCTGCGGCACAACCGGTTCATGTACAGATGTTTGCTCAACCTTTTTCATCATAGGTACTCATGGCCCTGACGCTCTATCATGTCCAATGGTGCCCGGATTGTGCAGTCGTTCGGGACCGTCTGGACGAACTGAAACTCTCTTACGAAGACGTGGTGGTTCCGGACTTTCGTCCGATGCGCACACAAGTCTTCGAGGTGTCGGGCCAATATTATGTCCCGGTCCTGCAAGACGGAGACACCGTCCTGACGGAAACCCACGACATTCTTGCTCACCTGCACACACAGTACAACAAGGCACGCCCGTGAGGACCTCGCTCGGATCTGCCGCACGAGCGCCGATCGCAGACGGGCCCCGATCCCTCGGACAGGCGCCGGCCTGCGCGGCTCGACCACTTAGCAAGTTTTTGACAAACAGTTGTCGCCCGTGTGCTTCTCAGAGCCGGCTGCGATCACATATTTCCATACGCATCACCTACAGGCCGTTCAAAAAGGCCGCCCAGCAAGGCCGCAGCGAGCGAAACGGCGAATCGTACTCGTGCCGTACGGTGAGCCGCTGAGCGATGCGAGAACGCCGCTGGCGGACTTTTTCAACAGCTTGTTAGAAAGGATAGAGACGTGGAGGACTGGAGACGCATCCTGGCTCAGAGCATAGTCAAGCCGAAGGATTTGGCGGATCGGCTCGGTGTCGATCCGAAGGAAATCGAGGACATCGTGGGGGACTACCCCATGCGGATTACGCCGACCGTGCTGGCCACCATCAAGGAAAAGGGCGATGCGATCTGGAAGCAGGTCGTGCCCGATCGCGCGGAAATGGCCGATGCGGATGCGGAAGACGATCCGCTCGAAGAAGACCTGATGAGTCCCGTGCCCCACCTGGTTCACCGGTATCCCGACCGCGCGCTGCTCATGGTGACGAACCAGTGCCCGATTTATTGCCGGTTTTGCACGCGCAAACGGTTGGTCGGCAAGCCAGGCTTCCTCAAGAAAGGGGAGCTGGACCGAGCGATCGCCTATCTGCGCGACCACCAGGAAGTGCGGGATGTGATTTTGTCAGGGGGCGACCCGCTCCTGCTGCCCGATCACCTGCTGGAACGGATCCTCAAATCCCTTCGGACGATTCCCCATTTGGAACTGATCCGGATCGGCACACGCGTACCGGGCAGCCTGCCGGAGCGCATCACACCGAAGCTCTGCGACATCATCAAGAAATATCATCCGTTCTATATGAACCTGCACTTCAACCACCCGGACGAACTGACACCGGAGGTGAAACGCGCCTGCGGGATGCTGGCCGATGCCGGGGTTCCCCTCGGTGCACAGACTGTGTTACTGAAGGGGGTCAACGACGACCCTGAGATCATGAAACGTCTGATGCATCAATTGTTACTGGCACGCGTGAAGCCCTATTACCTGTATCAAGCCGACCTGACGAAGGGGACGAATCATTTCCGGACGTCGGTGGAAACCGGCCTCAAGATCATCAAGTCCCTGCAGGGCCACACCAGCGGCATGGGCGTCCCCCACTTTGTCATCGATGCTCCCGGCGGCGGCGGCAAAATTCCACTGCTGCCCGCGGACTACCTGGTCAACCTGGACGAAGACAGCGCCGTGTTGAGAAATTACGAAAACAGGACCTTCCACTACCCCCAGCCCGGCTCCGCTCCAGGACGTGAACTGCCGATGGTCGGCGCCCATCCCTCCTGGGCCTCCACAGGAAACGGTTGCGACGGAGGGGGAGAACACCTGTGACCCGTGCTGCTTCTTCAAAAGGGATTCTGCCGTACCAGCACATCACGCAGCTGATTGCCCGTGGCTCCATCACATCGGACCATGCGATCGAGGACCGGCAAATCCAGCCGGCCAGTCTGGACTTGCGGCTCGGAAAGAAAGCGTACCGGCTGATCAGCAGCTTCCTGCCGGAGTTGTCGGCCATCAGCACCCGCCTCAATGTGCTCGACTTTTATCAGTCCGACCTCGTGATGTATGAGATGGACCTCACGCAGGGCGCCATCCTCGAAAAGGGCCATGTGTATCTGGTTCCGCTCCTCGAACAACTGGACCTGCCGGCCACGCTCCGTGCCCGCGCCAATCCCAAAAGCACCACCGGACGGCTGGATGTCTTCACCCGCGTCGTCACCGACCTGAATGCCGGCTTCGATGAAATCCGGGCCGGCTACCGGGGCCCGCTCTATCTGGAAGTGGTGCCACGCTCCTTCGCCATCAAGGTGCGCACGGGTGACTCTCTGAATCAGATTCGTTTCGTGCGCGGCGATGCCACGGTCTCCGACAGCGCCCTGCAGAAGCTGCATGGGACCGATCCGCTGCTCTTTCGTAATGCCTCACCTCCGAAGCCGCTGCCGCAGAAGGAGTTCCGCACGGAGCGCGGCCTCTTCTTGCGGATCGACCTCACCGGAAGTGCGCGGGAAGATGCGGTCATCGGCTACCGGGCCAAGAAGAACAGCCATGTCATCGATCTGGCCAAAATCGGACATTATGCGGCCCTGGACTTCTGGGAACCGCTGAAACGGCACCGGCAGGACAGCCTCCTCCTGGAACCGGAGGAGTTTTATATCCTGGCGTCGAAAGAACGCATTCGGGTCCCACCTGGGTATGCCGCCGAAATGGTCGCCTACGAAGCGGCCTGCGGTGAACTGCGCACCCACTATGCCGGCTTCTTCGACCCGGGCTTCGGGTACGGAGACGGCAAGATGCGGGGCACCCAGGTCGTCCTGGAAGTCCGCCCGCACGATGTGCCGTTCCTCATTCATGACGGGCAAACCTTCTTCAAAGTAGTGTATGATCGAATGCTCACGGTGCCGACACAGGTATATGGAACGGCACTCGGCTCGTCATATCAACGACAAGCCCTCACCCTCAGCAAGCATTTTAAGGCCTAGACATGGCACCACCCAGCGACCTTCCAGATCCTTCGACCCGTCCGTCCAGGCCCCCGTTGCACCGCCCGGACGACGAAAGCAATGTAGACCGCCAGACGCATGTCGTCGGGATGATGGTCGGCACGGCCTTGATGTTCATCGGCTTTCTGGACGTGTTCCTCTCCATCAGCGGTGGATTCGAGATCAACGTCGTGCCCCTGCTGATCTACTTCAGCGGCATCGCGGTCTGGGCCAATGCCGTGGTCGAAAATCCGACCATCCGTTACTCCTTGATGGCGGGATCGGTTCTGATCAGCCTGGCATTTTTTCACTATGGCGAAGTGTTGTTCTGGCATAAGCAGGTGGTGTTCTGGTCCACCGTCGTCGTGGTCATGTATTTCATGTTCAACGAGCCGAAACAGGCAACCTGAAGCACTCCGTGCCCTGCCCATTCTGAGATCGGGCCGGTGAATTCATCGCTCCTCCTCCCGCGCCGATGACCATTGCCGTCATCATCCCGGTGTTCAATGAAGCCTGCGGTATCGGGCAGACGCTCTCACACACAGCTACGCTCGGATTCGACGAGCTCATCATCGTGGACGGCGGCAGTTCGGATCGGACCTGCGCCATCGTCGAGGCGTTTGAAGACCGACTTCGAACCGGGTCCGACTCAAGGCCCGCACCAGCCTCGCCGGCTATCCGTCTTCTGAAGGCGGCCGCGGGACGTGCGCGCCAGCTCAACACCGGTGCAGCCGGCAGCCGCTGCGAGGTGCTCCTGTTCCTTCACGCCGATACGTACCTCCCCACCAACGCCCGACAGGCCATCTCCACCGCGCTGTCCGACGAGGCTTGCGTCGGCGGACGCTTCGACGTCCGCTTCGACTCCCCACGTCCGATAGCCCGCCTCGTCGGACACATGATGAATCTGCGTTCCCGCTGGAGCGGCATTGCCACAGGCGACCAAGCCCTCTTCGTCCGACGGGATGTCTTCGAGCGGATCGGACGGTTTGCAGAGATTCCGCTGATGGAAGACATCGAGTTCTCCCGTCGCCTCAAACGAGCAGGACGCCTCGCCCCATTGCGTCATCAGGTCGTCACCGCCTTCCGTCGATGGGAACGGAACGGCCCCGTCCGCACAATTCTATTGATGTGGACCCTCCGCTTCCTGTACTGGATCGGAGTCAGCCCCTCTCGACTTCAACATTTTTATAGCATTGTGAGATAAATCCATGAGTGCTCTCCCGTCGGACCGCAAACAGCCCGCATCGGCCGCCCTGGTGCTCTTCGCTAAAGCTCCGATCCCGGGACAGGTCAAAACACGCCTCTGCCCGGGCCTGACCGAAGACGAAGCCGCCACACTTCACGGCAGCTTCGTCCTCGACACCCTCGAACGCACGAAAGCGGCGGTGCATCAGTTCAAGCTTCCTGTCGATCGTTTTCTGGCCTGTGCCCCCTCAAGCACCCATGTCTTTTTCAGAATCATGGAAGCGCGCCACGGCGTCACGCTCCTCGATCAACAAGGCGACAACCTCGGGGACAGGATGGCGCAGGCGTTCAGCACGCTCTTTGCCCGTGGGTATCGGCACGTTTTCCTGGTGGGAACCGACGTACCGTCTCTGCCGCTGACACATTATCGCGATGCCGTGCAGTCACTTGTCCGGCACGACCTGATCCTCGGTCCGGCGAAAGACGGCGGCTACTACCTGATCGGCATGACGGCGCCACACCCCGACCTGTTCTCGGATATTCCCTGGTCGACGGACCAGGTCACGGGACTCACACAGCAGAAAGCTGCGGCGGCGGGATTGAAGACCGCCCTGCTCCCCGCCTGGAGCGACGTGGACACCCTCGACGATCTTCACGCCTTGATCGATGATTGCGCAGCGGACAAACAACGCCCCAAACAGGAACGAGTGTATTCGCAACGAACGGCCGGTACGCTGGAGTTGCTCGCGAAACGCCTGCGCACGCGTGAGGCCTAATAGTTTGTCGACAAACTAAATGACGACCCCGGAAATGGAGTTGTGCCCCTCATGCACAGACAGAGCCGGAATACCCCGCAGGCTGTTCAGAAAGGCCGTCCAGCAAGGCCGCAGCAAGCGAAGAGGCGAATCGTACTCGTGCCGTACGGTGAGCCTCGGCGCGATGCGAGAACGCCGCTGGCGGACTTTCTCAACAGCCTGCTCACGGAGTCCCTATGACGAATAACGTTGCCCTCATCACCGGCGGCGCAAAGGGAATCGGCCGCGCCATCGCGCTCGATCTCGCCGCGCAACAATGGTCCGTGGCAATCTGCTACCGCACCAGCAAAGCAGCCGCGGATGAAACCAGCGCGGCCATCGTGGCACGCGGCGGGCAAGCCTTGGCGGTGCAATGCGACGTGTCCGACCCGAAGGCCGCCGGCGACTTGGTCTCACAGGTCGAAACCCGGTGGGGTAGGATCGACGCGCTGATCAATGGCGCCGGCCCCTATCACCGCGTCAATCTCTTCGACGAGACGCCGACGGGTTGGCGTGAAATGTTCGAGGGAAACTTACACCCGATTTTTTATCTTGGGCAGGCGGTCGCACCCGGGATGAAGGCACGGAAGCAGGGACGCATCATCAACTTCAGCATGGCCAATGCGGACCAGATGGTGGCCCAGCCGGAGGTGACGGGGCACTATATCGCCAAAGCCGGCGTGTTAATTCTCACCAGGACACTGGCAAAACTGCTCGCCCCCTACGGCATTACCGTCAACGCCATCTCCCCCGGATTCATCGATTCAGGCAGCGCGCCGCCCGATGAACTGGCCGGTGTGGTCAAACGAATTCCCGCCGGATACGTCGGGAGCGTGGGAGATACGGTCGCAGCCGTGCGATACTTGCTCAGCGAGGAGGCGCGGTACGTCAACGGCGCCAACCTGCACCTCAGCGGCGGATGGGGCATCTGACTCGACGGTTTACCTGGCAAAGAAGAGAATGGCTCCGATGATCGCCGCCATGAGATAACTTTTTGAATCCTTGACCGCGAACACCACCGGATCGTCGTCCATGCGGTTCCGATAGGCCAACATCCAGACTCGACTGATCCAGTAGAGCATCACCGGACAGACCAACCACAATACGTCCGCATGCGTGTACAGCAGCAGCACTTCTTTACTGCTGATGTAGAGTGCCAGCACCAACACCGCCAACAATCCGCTCGCCGTGCCGATACTCGATATATGCTCGAGATCCGTTACCCAATATCCTCGTCCGTGCAGTCCTTTGCCCTCGGCTTGGCTCATGAGCCGCAATTCGGTAAACCGTTTTACCAGAGCAAGGCTGAGGAAAAGAAACAACGAAAACGTCAACAGCCAATGGGAGGGAGCCACCCCCGTCGCAGCTCCACCACCATACACCCGCACGGTGTAGAGTTGGGCCAACACAATCACATCCAGCAACACGAACTGTTTCAGATAGAAGGAATACCCCGTGGTCAGCACCAGATAGGCCGCCAGCACGAGCAGAAATGACGAAGGCAAGGCCAGGGCCAGGAGAATTCCTCCGACAAGACAACCTGCAGCCAAGAGGAGTCCGAACGGAATCGAGAGGCTGCCGGAAGCAAAGGGGCGGTATTTTTTCCGGGGATGCCGGCGGTCGGAAGCGAGGTCGAGACAGTCATTGACGATATAGACGGAAGACGCTGAGAAACTGAATGACAGAAACGCGAGGGTGGCCTGCAGCATCAGGGCTCGGTTGGTGATTTGATGCGAGGCGACCACCGGGATAAACACCAGCACGTTCTTCGCCCACTGATGCACGCGCAAGGCCTTGGCCACCTGCTTCAGCCATTTCACCGGCTCGCTGAACACACGACTCACCGGGGTCAGCGTTTGCGCGCGGCTCACCAATCCGGCGGAGGCATTCACGACGATCGCTTCGTTGGCCTCGGCCCACACGGGCAAATCGGCGGTCGAATTCCCCGCATAGGCAAACCGACGAGCCCCGTACCGCTCAACCAGGAGGGCAACCTTGCGTGCGCCTTTGAGGTTGGTCGAAGCATCGCTCCCGAACACCCGCTCGTCGAACAGCCCGAGATGAGCCGCGACGGCACGGGCAAAGCTCTCATGACTGGCTGTGGCCAGCACCAGCTCACGGCCAGACCGGCGTTCATTGGAGAGAAACTCGACCAGGGCCGGGTCGTAGGGCAGCGTACTCGCGTCGAGCGTCACCCGGCGGGCGATTTCATGCTTGAAAGAGGCTTTGCCTTTCAGCAACCAGAAGGGAAGCTGACAGATCGAGAGCGGACTCTGCTTGATTAGCGCCAGCAGCGATTCCCACAGCAGATCGGTCCTGATGAGCGTGCCATCAAGATCGACACAAAGCGGACTTTTTCCTTGGAGATCCTCACCCATAGTCGCAGGAAGGATTCTATCGGCAAGAGGGCAGTCGGGCAAGAAAATCAACAGAAGGCGTGTCCGCTGAATGAGCTACCCTATTGCGGGCCGCCCTAACCCGCTTATTCAGCTCCGAACGCCTTCTTCAGCAGCGGCACCATTTCGCCCTTGGCTTCCATGGGGTCCAGAATATCCGTGTCGCCGTAAAACTGCCCGTCGATGAATACCTTCGGCAAAGTCGGCCAATTTGTCAGCTTCGTCAACGCCTCGCGTTTGGCGGGCTGGGACAACACGTCGATGAGTTCGTAGGGATAGCCGTATTTCTCAAAAAAGTGCATGGTCTCCCTCGTGAACCCGCACATCGGCATGGCTTTGGTCCCCTTGCCGTAAATCAAAATTTTGTTCGCCTTGATTTCTTGTTGAATCTCTTCTTCGATCGGGTCAGCCATCTGTCCCTCCTCTACTATTACTATGTGTTCACTTCTTCCGGTGTCTTAGCTGTAATCTCCAGGGCATGAATACGTCCGTCTTTCATCGGAGCGGCCAGGGCTTGGTAGACCATCCGATGTCGGTCCAGAAGATTCTTGCCGAGAAATCCGCCCGAGGTCACCCGCACGATCAAATGGTCCTGCGTGCCGGTCTTATCGATCACGGTCACGGCAGCATCAGGAAACACCTGACGAATGAATGCAGTCACAGCCTCGGCGGTAATCATCTGCTCGGAGAATAACGCATACGGGACGCCGAAGGCAATCTGAACCACCACCGATTTCATCGCTGAGCAGGACAACATGCGTCTCGAACGCATGGATATTTAAAGGACAGCCCGCTACACCGCGCCGTTGCGCACATACATTCGGACCTCGCACTCACCCAGGATGAAAGGAGAAGACTCATGGCCCAGCCGAATTCTCGTCGCCCGCGTCGCCTGTCACGGATCACTCTGTGCGTCGTACTGCTTGTCCTCGGATGCCAGGCAACTTTATCGGTGCGACCGACCGCAGCCGCAGGCTTCGGATCGGAAGCCATTCAGGGCTTGGGAAGTTACTTCCTGACCTTGCCGTATGGCGGGATCAAAATGGCCGTCGCCGTGCTCGGTACGGTCGCTGGAGGAATGGGAGTTACCTTCACCGGCGGTGAAAAAGTGACGTCCGAAAAGATCTGGAGCCCGGCCCTGGGCGGCGAATATGTCGTCACCCCTGCCCATCTCCGGGGCGAGAAGGACCTCCATTTCTTCGGCAACACCCCGGCTAAGTAGCGCCTCTTTTCAGGGACCGGTTTCGACCGGTCCGCGCCACAACCACCGGCCTGCTGAATCGTTCCCGTTCCAAATCTGATCGAGGCGCCGGTGGTGCATTTCACCCGGTCTGGTGGTTCCCAACCACCAGACCGGACCTGCTCCTCGCCGACTTTCCCTATGTGACTGAAATCACGCGTCTCTTCCGCGTTTCCCCCTTGGCATGCCTGTTGCTGTAACTCAACGGCAAGTACGGCAGATGGCATCAACAATCGGCACAACCATCAAGGAGGGGATCATGGGAGAATTTAAATCGGGTTTCTTCATGAGTGAGTCTGCCTGCAACGGCCGGGTGCTCGTGGTCGACGATGAACCGGACATTCGCAAGGTCGTTCGAATGACACTGCAGAAGGCCGGGTACGAGGTCATCGAGGCAGAGAATGGCGAAAAAGCCATCGAAGCCATCAACACCGGAGAAAACCGGCTGTTGCTGGACGTCCTCATCTGCGACATCCGCATGCCGAAGATCAATGGGGTTGAGGCCATTGCCTACTTCCAACAGGAATGGCCGCGGGTCCCGATCATTGTGCTGACCGGCTTCCCCGACACCGACATGGCCACCTCCTTTTTGCGAAGCGGCGTGGTCGACTATCTCGTGAAACCGGTCGAGGGAGAAAAGCTCCGCACGGCCGTGGCCAGGGCGATGGAACAGCGAGAGCTTGCCCAACTCTAGTGTCGTCCATACCGCCAGGCAGCGCCACACCCTCCACGTCGGGGAGGTCGCCCAGGCCTCTCCGACGAACAGGTGCGAGTCAGTGGGGCTCACTGCCGACCGGACCTCGCAACACACCACGGAATGCGACCATGAAACTCTGCGCGACGAGAATTGCTATCATCGGTGCCGGAAAAGGCGGCACCGCCCTACTGGATCTCCTCCATCAGATCCCGGATGTGGAGATCGTCGGCATTGCGGACAAGGATCCGACGGCTCCTGGACTCAAGCGGGCGCGAGACCTGAATGTGCTGGTCGCGGAACGGGTGCAGGACCTCATCCAGAATCATGGTGTCAACCTGATCATGGATGTGACCGGCGCCCCATCCATGGAACCGCTCATCCACACCCTGAAGCGTCCCGGCGCCGAGGTCCTGAGCGGGGCCGCCACCAGGCTACTCTGGAAACTCGTCCAACATCAGTCGAAATTGGAAGCCGAATTGTTCCAGGCCGACAAACTCGCCGGGCTGGGGTCTTTCGCGGCCGGCATCGCGCACGACATCAACAATCCGCTGCAGTTGATTCTCGGACTGGCCGAAAATCTGGAAGAAGAGCAGGACCTGGCGGTCGTCCACGAGCAGGCTCGCGACATCACGCAGGCCGTCAAACGCACCAGCGCCATCTGTCGCGACCTGACCCGCTACGCCAGACGCAACGGCGCCGGCGAAGAGGTCATGGTCAACCTCAACACCAAACTGGACGAAGCGCTGAGAATCGCCCGGTATGCCGTGACGCTGCAAGATGTCACGGTCGTCAAACGGTATGCGGAAGACGCCAGCGTGATGGGCAATCCCGACGAACTCCTTCATGTCTTCGTCAACCTGATCACGAACGCGGTCCAAGCCATCAAGGATCACGGCACATTGACGCTCCAAACCACGGTCGGGCCGGACGGACTGGTCAGCGCCTCGGTCAGCGATACGGGGTGCGGCATCCCCAAGGAAGCCTTCTCCAAAATCTTTGAACCGCTCTACACCACCAAACCTCCCGGGAAAGGCACGGGATTGGGGTTGTACAATGTGATGTCGGTGATCTCGAAAATGGACGGTCACATTTGCGTCGAAAGCGACGTGGGCGTGGGCACGACCTTCCGCATCGAATTTCCACAGGTGCAGCCGACCATATCATGCGCGCCCCTATGACGAGTACAGCGCGGCCCTTCTCGAGCGCCCTCGGGTGGGGCCTGAAACGCAAGCTCATCGTGTCCATGCTGATGGTCGGCGTGGTGCCCCTCCTGCTCGGCCTCAGCCTGGCCTTTCTGCAAGGCTCGAAAGAAATCCAGGTCGTCAGCGGGGAAAGCTTTCAGGCGCTGGCCACGGAGGCGGCCCGCAAATTGGACCTCCTCGTGGCGGAGGAGGTGGCCAGAACTTCCCGCATCGCGGTCCACCCGGATATCGTGCGTGCGCTGGAACACCGTCGCGACGCGCTCCATGCCTCCGATCAGAACGCGACGTTGCCGACTCTCGTGCAACAACGGGCCCACTGGGCGGCAAGAGACCCGGCTGCAGTCAAAGCGATTACGGGAAATTCCACCGCTCTTCTCTTACAGAGTTTTTACGCCGGCTCGCAGAACGAATCGGACCAACTCCTGCCGCAGGTCGTACGCGCCGCCACCAAGAAGCTGTTCATCACGGATGTGCAAGGCAACCTCTTTGCCGCCCTGACGACCAAGCCCGGATTCTCCCATGCCGAGGCTGCCTGGTGGAAAGGCACCTTCAACAAAGGAGTCGGCCAGCTCTACATCGAAGATCTCCATTTCGACGAACAGGCCGATGCCTACGTCTTCAGCATTTCTCTGCCGGTCATGGACAGCCTTCGCTATGAAGTGGTGGGCGTGGTCCACCGGGTCATCGATGCCAAGGAATTCTTCTCTCCCTCGACCCACACCATTCGGTTCGGCAAGACCGGCCATGTGATGTTGATCGACAGCCGAGGCATGGTCCTCAGCTGCCCGATCCTTCCCACCGGCGTTCAGCTCTCAGGCGCATCGCTGATTCCCCAGGTGACGGTGCGGCAACCGGGCTGGGTCACTGCCGACAGTGACGGGCACGGTGGCCAGGGTACCGCCATCATCGGATTCGCGCCCCTTCCAGAAACCAGTCGTGCCACGAACGGCGCGCTGGAAAACGGCGCCTGGCACACCTTCGTCTGGCAATCCTCCGACGAGCTGTTCGCCCCGATCCGGCATCTCATGATGTGGATGATGATTCTTGCGACGGTGGCGCTCACCCTGCTCGCCACATTGGGGTATTTCGCGGCCAGCCGGATCGTCACTCCGGTCAGGCGGCTGCAGGAGGCCGCGCGCCTCATCGGACGGGGAGAACTACGGGAGCCGATCCAGATTCACACGGGAGATGAGCTGGAGGAGCTGGCGGTCGAATTCAACCGCATGAACACGCAACTCGAAGCCGCCTTTGCCGGATTGAGCACCCAGGTGGAAGAAAAAACACAGGAGGTGCAGTACCTCCAAAAATCGACGGATCAGGTGCTCGACGCCGTCCCGACCCCGATCATCATGATCGACCAGCAAGGCCTCGTCCAATATATGAACCGCGCGTCCCGGGATGCGCTTCAAACGCAGGAGAACAGCTGGTCCAGCCGCCCGCTGTTCGATCTGCTCCCGCTGGACGACGATCACCTCCAGGCCTTGCGGCGCGACCTACGACTCGTGGAAGAAAACAAACCGACCGCGCTCCCCAGCCCGGACCAGGAGCCCGCCCTGAAAGAGGCGCGCGACCCGCTCAATCAAACCCTCAGTCAGGCGTCCCGCTCAGCCCGACGGGAATTACGGATCGGCTCGCATCTGTACCACTATGAATGGTTTCCGCTGGAAAGTCGCAGCGGGGCAGGCAAGCGATTCGGACTCGTGCTGCGCGATACCACCGACGAAAGCCGGCTGCAGGACCAGCTGATCCAAGCTGAAAAATCAGGCAGCCTCGATGTGCTGACCGCCGGCATCGGTCACGAACTGAACAACCCGTTGTTTGGGATTCTCGGCCTCGGGGAGGCGATCCAGGAAGAAGAAGACCTGGCCCGCGCCAAGGGCTATGCGCAGGACATCGTCGGCCACGGCCGGAAGATGGCGGCCATCATTCGGGACTTCACCGGAGTGGCCGCCCGTGAATCGAAAAGCCAACGGGTGCCGGTGGATGTGACCGCCCAGTTGGAACAAGCCCTGGCCATTGTGCAGACTTCGCACGACTGCCTCGGGCTGAACGTCCAGAAACACTATGTGACAGTGTCGCCGGTGACGGCGCTGCCCGACCAACTTCGTCTGGCGTTTATCAACGTCCTCACCAATGCCATTCAGGCCATGAGCGGGCGAGGCGACCTGTGGCTGACCACCGAAGAACAGGACGACCTGATTACGATCACGATACGGGACAACGGTCCCGGCATTCCCAAACAACATCTCGGCAAAGTCTTCGATCCGTTCTACACTACCAAGGGACAGGGAGAAGGCTCGGGACTCGGCCTCACCGTCGCACAGCGGCTGATCAAGAAATTCGGCGGCGAGATTCGCCTGGAGAGTCCGGAGGGCCAGGGCACGACCTGCGTCATCACCCTGCCGGCGGACAAGGCCGGGGTACGAAAGGAGGAGCCATGCGTCTCATCCTGACAGTCATTCGGGCACGGCCGCTGTGGCTCGCACTGGCACTGGCCTGCGCCTCGACCTATTCGTTGCAGGCCAAAGATGCCGCGCCGCCGCCGGGCATTCCTCCGGAAAAGGTCGCGGACTTCGTGCACGCGGTTCTGGATGCCGATCGAACCATCTATACGAACCAGGTCGTCAACCGGATGCAGGCCAAAGGTATCGTCTCCGCCGCGGAACATTGGGAACACGAAAATGCCCTGCCGCTGCCCGCCCAGTTCCTTCAACATTCGGGCAAACTCGTGGCCGAGTCCGGACGAGGCATTCGCTATCGCCTCATCAGCCTCTGGCCCATCTACCAGCGGAATGCCCCCGCCACCGACTTGGAACGCCGGGCGCTGGAGAGTTTTGCGCAGACCCCCGACCGGCCCTTTACAGGCATCGTGACCAGCGGCCGCAAACAATACTTTCAGGCCATCTATTCCGATCGGGCCGTCTCTGCCGCCTGCGTGAAGTGTCACAACAGCCACCCGCTGAGCCCCAAACGTGACTTCGCGTTGAATGACGTGATGGGGGGCATGACGATTACCATTCCCCTCGACTGAGAGACCGGCGGTTAAACGACTGGTTACGATGCGGCCGGCGGGGCCGGAAGATGCTGCTGGTAGTCGTCCCGGTAGATCTGCAGAGCGGTCAAGAACAGCCCGACGAGAATCGGCCCCAGGAACAATCCGAGAATCCCGTAGACCGCCAGGCCTCCGAGCACACTGAAGGTCAGGAGCAACACGGGAATCTCCGCGCCCTGCCCGATGAACAGCGGCTTGAGGATTTGATCGATCGTGGACACGACCCCGATTCCCCAGGCCAGCATGACCAGCCCCTTCCCCACCGTACCGGCCCAGAGGAGATAGAGGGCCACAGGCCCCCAGATGAGCGCCGTCCCGCCGAACGGGAGCGGAGCCAGGAGAATCGTCAGGGCCATCAACACCATGGGAAACGGCACACCCAGCACCGCATAGGCCGCTCCGGCGAGTAGCCCCTGTGCAATGGCCGTCAGCACGATCCCTTTCACCACGGCGCGAATGGTCTGATCCAGGCGAGCCAGGATCTTGTCCTTGTGCGAGGCTTCCAGCGGGATCAAGGCATACAGCGACGCCAGCCAGTGGCGGCCATCCTTGAAGAAGAAAAACAGGGTAAACATCATGACGAGAAAGTCGGCGACCAACATAAAAACGTCCCGCACAAGATCGCTCAACTCGCCCACGATGAATCTGCTGAAGGTCTTCGCGCTCGAGAGCACGAATTGTTCGAGGTCACTCTCCCTCCCGGTGAACCGCTCCAGCCACTCCCTCACCACATGGCCTCCCGGCAGCCCGGACAACCGATCGGGCAGCTGCTGAACGCCTCCTGAGGCAATCCATTCCCGCACCGCGCGGTCAGCGGATCCGGCCTCCTTCACCAGCATCACACTGAGCACTACCAGCGGTACCACGACCAGGGCCAGCGCAGCCAATGTCAGAAGCACCGCCGAATGCGACTCTCGTCCTCCCAACCAGGCGGTGAGCCGGATGTGCAGGGGGAAACAGAGATGCGCCAGGATCACCGCCCAGAGGACCGGAAACACGAAGGGGCGAAACATCAGCCCCATCTGATACAGCAACGCCAGCAGCACGCCGAAAAAGCAGAGCGCAAAGATCTGTTGTCGATTCATAGTCGTGAAGAATAACCGCGTTGCAGCCGTTGATAACAGAACCTGCCCGGGATGTCACGCGTCGGTCTGACGACCGCTGTGCCTGAACAGAGGACTGCCGCCAGGCTGGGAGGTCATGCAGAAGGCCGGAAGGCACACGAAGGTCGCGTGCATGAGGGCGGGAGAAGAAACCCGATCAGGCGTTTTCACCCAGCATGGCGACGGCCTTGGGACGCTGCGAGGAAATATCGCGCACATTGCCGGGGAGTTTCTGGGCTTCATCACCCCAGGAAGCGACGCCCATATCCGACATCCCTTGAAACTTCGCCCCGTCTTCCATGGAGAAGGCGGGCGCGTGAACTTCGCCGACGAGCAGACCGGTCTTCAGCAATTGGAGCCGTTCCGTCGCCCGCACCGTCGCCTTGATCTTTCCGCTGCTGATAATGGTCCCGGCTGTGATGGTTCCCTGCACGATGCCGTCTTCGCCGATCACGACGGTCCCCGTGGTGTGAAGATCGCCTTCCAACCGCCCGTCGATACGGACCGTGCCTTCAACGCGAATCTCGCCTCTGAGCAAGACACCTTTGGCCAACAGGGTGATATTGTCGGTTGCCACAAAGCCGGACTTCTTCATCATCACGCGCTCCTTCTCCCAGGCAGTGTCCGATGAACTGGAGGACCATCCCAACATGAGCCGAGCCTACACCAGCTTGTGCATCGCACCTAGGAAAAACCAAAACTGCGCTTGACTCGTTCCCAGAAGCCGCTGCCGTGTACTTCACAGTAGATCGAAGGCTCCGTACCTTCGATAAACAACTCCGCCGACCGCTGCGGACACTTCGAGGTCGCCAACTGGGCCGACTGGGGATCGATGTCGCGCGTCACCACGGCAGGCGGCATCGCAAACTCGTGCGTCGCAGCCGGCGAGATCCGGCGCACGAACTCCACCCACATCGGTAACGCGGCCTGGGCCCCGGTCAGATGCAACGCCTCCTCGTCATCGAACCCCACCCACACGCCGACCACCACGTCCGGCGTATAGCCGACGAACCAGGCATCGCGATACCCGTCCGTCGTCCCTGTTTTCCCTGCGACATTCCCACGCAGACCCATCGCCTTCGCCTTGGCCGCGGTGCCGCGCTCGACCACACCCCTGAGCAACGAGGTCATGACATAGGCCGCTTGCGGGGACACCGCTTGATGCCGAGCGGGCGTATGATGCCAGGCGGGATCCCCTTCCGGAGTCATCACGGCCTGCAACGCCGAGGGAGCCACATAGAGCCCCCCTTGTGCCAGGGCCCCGTAGGCCGAGGTGATCTCCAACAGCGAGACGCCGGACGTCCCCAAGGCAATGGACAGATTATCGGCCAGCGGGCTGCGAATCCCCAGCTTCTCTGCCATCTGGAGAATTCGCTTCGTCCCCACGGCTTGTGCGATCTTCACGGCGGGAATATTCAGCGATTGTTCGATCGCCGTCCGCACGGACACCGTGCCGTGGAACCGATGGTCGTAATTCTGCGGTGCCCACACCCCGGCCCCCGACTCAAACGTCACCGGTTCATCGACGATCGAGGTCGCCGCCGTAATCGGTTGTCCACCGCTTAATTCGCGGCGAGCCTCCAACGCCGCGAGGTACACCAACGGCTTAAACAACGAGCCGGGCTGGCGTTTCGACTGCACGGCCCGGTTATACTGACTGGTGCGATAATCACGACTGCCCACCATCGCAAGAATGCCGCCCGTTGCGGGATCGAGCGCCACCAGCGCGGCTTGCACCGGACTACTGTGGCCGGTCAGCGCCGGATAGGCCGCTTCCAGTTTGCCCAGTTCACTCTCCAGCGTCTGAGTGGCCAGTCGTTGCAACACAGGGTCGAGCGTCGTGTAGGCCCTGACGCCGTCCGGCAAGGGCGCACCGGTCGTCTCTTCGACCTGCCTGAGGAGATGGTCGACAAAAAAGGGCGCATCGGCCAACGTATCCTGCGGCGGCATCACCCTGACCGGCGTCATCACCGCCTGCTTCCACGCGTCGTCGCTCACGAGCCCCTGCTCGTGCAACCGGCCCAGCACCACATCGCGCCGTTGCTTGGCCAGGACCGGATTTCTCAAAGGCGAATAGGTATTCGGCCCCTTGATCATGCCGACCAGCAGCGCGGTCTCCTCCAAGCTCAATGCATCCACGCGTTTGCCGAAATACCGGTGCGCGGCCTCCCCGACTCCATACATCGACACAGACCCGACCTGCCCGAGATAAATCTCGTTCGCGTAACTTTCGAGGATCGCCTGTTTGCGGTATTTCGCCTCCAGGACCAACGCGGCAATCGACTCCTTGAGCTTCCGCCCGAACGTGCGTTGCGGAGAATAAAACAGGTTCTTCGCCAACTGCTGCGTGATCGTACTGCCGCCTTGAATGACCGTGCCCCGGGTGACATTCGTCCAGACCGCGCGGCCCACGGCAATGGGATCGATGCCGGGATGGCTGAAGAATCGCCGGTCTTCGATCGCCAGCAACACATCGAGAAATCGCGCCGGCAGATCGTCGTACGACACCCATTCCCGCACCTGCCGCGAGGCGCCGCGCAACCCGCTGATCAATTGCGGTTCCAGATAGGCGGGGAATAACTCATCTCCCCCCTGAATCGACAGGACCTTCGTCACTCGCCCCTGGTCGAGCACCAAACGGGCCTGCACCGGTCGCAGGTGAAAATCGGCAAACTCGTGCAAGTAGATATCGATCCCGGCAGGGGCGACACGATACTCGCCGGGGGTGCGCACGGCCGTCTCGACCGCGCGATACCCGAGCCGGTTGAGGCGCTCGATCAGATGAGCGGAGGCAATATCCAGATCAGGCTTCAACAGAAACGGGGCGCCGTAGATCAGGCGGGGGGGATGCTCGTCGCCGGCCGGCAACGCCAGACTGGCCGAGAGGTAGAGCCCGTAGGCCACCGCACTTCCTGCGGCAAGGACCACGACGCCGGCCAATAGCAGAAGCCCCCGCACGATCCAGCGTCTGACGAACATCACCACCACGTCCCCATCTGCCGAGCATACGCGATCCGGAGAATGAAATCACATGCGCACTCACCGTCTCCGGACGCCCCGCCGTGCTCTCACGCTTGACAAAGCTCCGTGCCTTCCCTTAGGGAAGGTCTGACTAATTGGAAGAACGAGACAGCGACGAGTTAGATTCCCTGTGTTTTAGGCGCTGACTGATCAAAATTGGGAATTAATCAGACCTTCCTTAGATGAGCGCCACATTGCCGAATTTCTACGCCCTTGCACCTGTCAGGACGCCCGGAATACGCGTCGGCTCTGCGCGTCACACCCGTACAACGTTACTCGCACACGCCACGCGCCCGGACAGGCTGATTGCGTTACTGACAGACTCATCCACACGAGGAACATGACAGTGAGCACTCTACGCCTTCTTGATGCCGGTGATTCACAGGAACCCTGCCTGCCCGCGACACAGCCAGCGCACCACGAAAGAACTCGACCGCGGCGCCGGTGGAAACGACACAATGCCCCCTTTCCCCGGATACTCATCGCCTGTTGCGCGCTGATCTCCATGATCACCCTCCTCCCATCGGCAGCCCGGGCGGGAAGTTTTCGCATCTACGATCACAGTGCTTCGGCAACCGGCCAGGCGTCGGCATTCACGGCGCAAGCCGACGATGCCTCCGCCGGGTACTATAATCCGGCCGGCATGACACAACTCCGCGGGGTGCAGTTCTCAGCCGGCACCACGCTCATCGCCGGCGGCTTCTCGTTTCAGAACGGCGCGGGCACCCAGGCCAACGGCGATCTTCGCGGGAGTGTGGCGGTTCCACCTCCGTCGAACGTCTACATTACGGCCAATCTCAAGGACCTCGGCATCGGCTCCTCCGACAGCACCGCCATCGGCTTGGCGGTCTTCAGTCCGTTCGGCACCTTGACGCGCTGGCCGGACAGCAGTCCCTTTTCCACGGCGACCACGAAAGCCGCGTTCGAATTGATCGACATTCGCCCCTCCATCGCCTTCCGGCCGCTACCGGATCTGGCGATCGGGTTGGGAGCGGATATCTACACCTTTTCCGGAGCCTTCGGAGAAGGGCAGGTTGAGCGACAATTTCGCTGGCCCGGCGGGCTCGGCATCCCGGCCGGCACCGGCATGGAATTAAATGGGCGCGACACGGCCGCAGGCTTCAATGCCAGCCTGCTCTATACCCCGCTGCGCAATGAAGACGGACGTCCGCTCGTGAACATCGGCCTCATCTACCGCAGTCAGGCGACGCTGCATCTCGACGGGCAATTGCTCGCCGGCGGCACGCGTGTGGCAGACGCCCGCACGACCTTTGTGGTCCCGCAGGTTCTCACCGGCGGCATCGCGCTCTGGCCCGTCCGGGATAAAGAACGGGAATGGAAACTGGAATTGGACGTGGACTACACCGGCTGGAAATCGGTCCGCAATCTGGATACGACCCTGTCCAACGGTCTCGCCATCGCCACCCCCGCCAACTGGGCCAGCGGCTACACCGTCATGGTCGGCACGGAATACAAGTGGCTGAACCCCGCACCGCTGCCCGATTGGGACGTCGCCCTACGCGCAGGCTACTGGCATTCCCAGAAGGCGATTCCCGATCAGACCTTCAGCCCTGCCATTCCCGACGGCGACAACCATGCCGTCTCCACCGGCTTCGGATTCATGTGCCGGGAACACGGCAAGTTTCTCGGGGTCATCCCCTGCGGAGGATCGGATAAAGCCCTTAGCCCCAAAGGCCTCGGCATCGATCTGGCCTACCAGGCCATTCTGTACGAAGGCAGAACCGTCGCCGGGAACGTGAATCCTACCGTCAACGGAACGTATCGCACGACCTTACATGTGGGCTCCATCAATCTCCGTGTGAATTTTTGATGCCCGGCCTTCCAACGATCATGATAGAGTAAGTTTACTTACGAGACACGCGCGCATCGTGATCCTGCCATCGGTGCTCTGTGCGCGGTGAACCTGCTTCAGAGCGAGGCCTTCGTATGGATCGCCCATCCCACACCGATCCGGCCCCGGATCTGCACACCCTACAAGTTCAGGTCTTGTACCGCAATATGCCTACCGGCGTGGTGGCGAGCGCCATCAATGCCGCCGTTCTCGCGGCGGTGGAATGGTCCGTCGTTCCGCATACGCCCCTGCTCCTCTGGGTCGCCGGTCTGTGGATGGTCGCCGCCGCGCGGGCACTCCTGATTTTCAGTTATCGGCGAGCGCGGCCAGCTTCCTGGAGCAGCGCAGACTGGCACCGTTGGATGTTGGTGACCACCAGCATGGCGGGATTCGGATGGGGCAGCAGCGTGTATTTTCTGACGCTGGACATTCCCCTCCCCTATGAATTGGTCCAACTGTTCGTGCTCGGCGGCATGACGGCCGGCGCGGTGTCCGTCCTCTCTGTCTCCTTTCCTTTGTTTTTGTGGTACGCGGTTCCGTTGACACTTCCGATCCTCGGACACCTCTTTCTCAGCGGACACGAATTCCATATGGTCATGGGAGGCATGGGCGTCCTGTTTCTCCTGGCCACCATCCACTCGGCCTGGAACTTCAACCGCGTGCTGCTCTCCTCGACGCGCCTGCAACTGGAGAAGGTGGCCCTGGCACAGTCGCTGACGACCCGCACGGAAGCGGTGGAACGGCTGAATCAGGACATCACCACAGAGATCCACGATCGCCGCGTCATCGAAGAGCAACTACGCACCGCGCAGACCGATCTGGAACAACGCATCACCGAACGCACGGCCGACCTGGCCCAGGCCAACGCGCGGCTGCAGAATGAAGTCCGGGAACACCGGCGGACGGAAGGCGCGCGGCTCTCGAGCGAAAAGCGATTCAACTATCTCACGGATAATCTCAACCAGGGCGTGTGGTTTGCGCAGGCGAATCCGCCGCAGGTCCTGTACGTCAATCCGGCCTTCGAGCGGATCTGGGGATTGCCTGCCGCGCGATTCTATGAAAATCCGAGGCTCTGGCGGAACTTTATCCACCCGGACCACCAACAGGTCGTCAGCGAGGTCTACGATGCGGAGATTGCGAATCCGACCGGACGCGACCTGCACCTGCTGTATCGGATCGTACGGCCGGACGGGCAGGTCCGATGGATTCACGACCGGATGGTCATCCACCATACCGCGACGGGGGAAGTCGATAGTCTGAGCGGGATCACGGAAGACATTACGGAAGCCCGCGAACTGGAAGACCAGTTGCGGCAGGCCCAAAAAATGGAGGCCGTCGGGCGATTGGCGGGAGGCGTGGCGCACGACTTCAACAATGTGATGACCGTCATCCTCGGCTATAGCGCGGTCCTGCTCCAGGAACTGAGCCAGAACTCTTCGGCCCGCTACTTCGTGCAGGAAATTCAACGCGCGGGGGAACGCTGTGCGGCATTGACCGGCCAGTTACTGGCCTTCAGCAGGAAACAAATGCTCCACCCGGTCTCACTGGACCTTCACCGGGTGATTCGTGACCTCATGGCGTTGCTGAAGAGCCTGATCGGTGAACACATCTCGATCATCCTGCAACTCGACCCTCTTCCGCTCTGGGTCAAAGCCGACGCCGTCCAACTCGAACAGGTCCTGCTTAACCTGGCCGTCAATGCCCGCGACGCCATGCCGCATGGAGGCACGCTGACCATCGATACCCGTGAGGTTTCCCGGGAAGAGGTCTGGGGAGCGGATCATGACACGCGCACCGCCCGCACCTATGTGCGTCTGCGGGTGCACGATACGGGAACCGGCATCGACCCGGCCGCGAAGGCCAAAATCTTCGAGCCCTTTTTCACGACCAAACCGCCGGGCCGCGGAACCGGTCTCGGCCTCTCGACGGTGTATGGCATCGTGCACCAAAGCGGCGGGACCATTACGGTCGAAAGCGCGGTGGGCCAGGGCACCACCATGACCGTGTTTCTGCCGGAAGTCGTCCCCCCACACACCGCCCTCCCCCCGGTTCAATCTGAACCGGCCCACACGACGGGGACAGAAATCATCCTGCTGGTGGAAGACGAGCCGGCGGTGCGCCTGCTGACGCAGCATATTCTGCGCACACATGGCTACACCGTGCACGAAGCGGAGGACGGCTTCCAGGCCCTGGATCTGATCCGACGAAATGCGCTGCACATCGACCTGCTGCTGACGGATCTCGTGATGCCCGGCATGAACGGCAAAGAGTTGGCCATGCGCCTCCGCAGTCACTTCGCGGAGCTGAAAGTTCTCTACATGTCCGGGTACAGCGATAACCCGCCCGTCACCGGAGATGAAGCCCAGGGCCACACGACATTTCTGCAAAAGCCCTTCTCGCCCGAGGACTTGATCCGTATGGTACGCGAGATTCTTCACTCGGTCTCGCCCGCATAACTCATTCCGACGGCGTGGGGAGAGACGGACGACCCGCAGGGCCTTCGAGTCCAGCCGGATGCTCGATCCATTGCGGCAGCAAAGACCCGGCCACCATCCCCACAACTGCGGCCAGCAGGCCCAGGACCTGCGGCGGCCAGATCTGATCGAGCGTGACGGTCAGCTCCGATCCACACCAGGTCCCGAGCCCCACAGTGATAGCCAGCACCGCCCCTTGCGTCGTGGCCCTTGGCCAGTACAATCCGGCGAGCAACGGCACGAAGGCTGCCACCAACGTGACCTTGTACGCACTCTCGACCATCTTAAAAATACTGGCCTCTGAATTGAGCGCAAACAGCAGGACCGTGGCCGCAAATCCGACGAGGACGGTTCGCATCACCCGTAACAGCCCTTGATCGCTGATCGTGGGCACCCAGCCCTTCACGATATTTTCACTGAACGCCACCGACGGCGCGAGCAGCGTGGCGGACGAGCAACTCATGATGGCGGACAGCAGCGCGCCGAAAAAAATGATCTGCGCCACGATCGGGGTGTGCTGCACGATCAGGCTGGGAAGGATGAGTTGGGAATCCCGTTCCAATAGCTGCGCCACCTGCGCCGGATCGACCAAGGTGGCCGAATAGGCGAGAAACATCGGCACAAACGCGAAGAAGAAATAGAGCGTCCCGCCCAGCACCGATCCCCGCACCGCCGTGCGCTCGTCCCGCGCCGATGTGATGCGCTGAAACACATCCTGCTGCGGAATCGAGCCGAGCATCATCGTGACCCAGGCGCCGAGAAACGGAATCCACGCCTCCATCCGCGCCGGCGGAAAAAAATCCAGTTTGCCCGCCATGGCCGCATGCGTGATCACCCGTTCCACCCCGCCGGCTAATCCGCTGATCACCGAGCCGATGTAGAGCATGCCGCCCATGATGATGGTGATCTGCACAAAATCAAGAATCGCCACCGAAAACATGCCCCCGAACGTGGTGTAGGTCAGGACAATGACCGCTCCCAGCACCATGCCGACCGACTGGCTCATCGCGCCATCCGTCACGACGTTGAAGACCAGCCCGAGGGCCTTGATCTGGGCCGACACCCAACCGAGGTACGACGCGACGATGCAGAGGGTGCAGAGGACTTCGACCGTGCGATTGTACCGCAGCCGATAAAAGTCACCGATGGTGAGCAGGTTCAATCGATACAGTCGACGGGCAAATAACAACCCGGCGAGAATCAAACAGAGGCTCGATCCGAAGGGATCGGCCACGACCGCTCGCAACCCGTCTTTGACAAAGGTGGCGGAGATGCCGAGCACAGTCTCGGCGCCGAACCAGGTCGCAAACACGGTGGCGGTCACTACCGGCAGGGGCAGACAGCGCCCCGCAACGGCGAAGTCTTTGGCGTTATGCACGCGGGTCGCCGCGTAGAGCCCGATCCCGACCGAGCAGGCAAGATAGAGAATCACGAAGGATAGGAGCATGGAGTCATTCGCGCGTCGGTGAGACCACACCCATCGGCGGGTGACGAGCGAGGGAGATTGTACCGGCAGGGAAGCGCCTGCGCAATGGCAGGTGGAACACGGCAGGCGCTCACGCGGTCGGCTACGGGGCGGCCTGCCCATGCGTCATCCCCATGCGCAGGCCGGTCGCGCCGCATCGACAGAACGAATCTATTCCGTCTTCGCTTTCAGTTCCTTGACCTTGCCCTTGGCCTTCTCCATGGCCGCGCTCCCCTTGCCTTTGGCGCGCTCCACTTCCGCCTGAACCTTATTCCCCTTGGCTTCTTCGACGGCGGCCTTGGCCTCCCCCTTCATCTCTTCAACCTTCGCCTTTGTGTCGCCCTTCATCTCCTCCATCTTGGCCTTCATCTCACCGGCCCAGCCGGTAGACACGAGGCCGAACAGAGCCCATACGATGGTTGCGGTGGGAATAGACATCCTGCTCATGGGGAGTCCTCCTTCCTGAGCGACAGGAACAGACGGCAAAAAACAACCGTTTCGTTGACATCTCCTGTCGCTATGGTACGAATAGGCCATGCGATATTCATTCTACTTCGCATGGGTGGTGGCCGTCCTGTCGATCTGCGTCCTGACGACGCTGGCCTCGTTTCCGGTGCTCGTGAACAGCGAGCGCCCTCCCGAGCCGAGAATCACGGCAGGAACGGAGAAGCTTCGGACGATCAAGATCCACCGCCTGCGCTGCAATCCCTTCACGCCCTCGTGTCAGCTCTCCAGGCACAAGCCGCAGCACAAAGTGCCGGCCTAGTTAACGGGAGCACTCCACTAGGACAAGGGAATCTGACTCTTGTTCGCCTCCAACCACTGCGCGAAGGTCTGCAGCCCGGGATTCAGCGTCCGGGCGATCACCGGATCGCGCGCACCGCAAAACATCGCATTGAAGTCGCGTTTGAACTGAAACATGTTACCCAGATCATCGGCTCCGGGGAACCCGAATGCCCGGTACACCTCCGGCGGCACGGCGTTGTAGCGCACCTCCTGGCCCAGCGCTTTGGTCAACGCAGCGGCCATTTGTGATCCGGTCAGATGCTCCCCTGCGATCCCGACGGTCTTCCCCAGATACGCATCCCGTTTTTTCAACAGCCCCAACGCGCACTTCCCGATATCCTCCGCCGCAATACCTGGCAACCTCGCCTCACCCATGGGAAGCGTGAACGCCAGCGTACCGTCCGTCCCCTTCTTCGGGCCCATACCGAAATGGATGAGGTTATCCCAATAAAACGACGTGAGCAGAAAGGTCGTCGGCACACCGAGTTGCCTGAACACCTGATCCGCTTCGCCCTTCGCATCGAAATGCGGCACCTTGTACTTGCCCATCAGTGTCGGCATCCGGTTATCCGAGAGCGGAACCCATCGACGCGTGTCTTCGAGGGTCGACCAAATCACATGTGGTACCCCTGCCGACTTGGCGGCCTGAGCCATTGCTTCGGCTTCAGCAAATTCCTTTTCGGGAGAAAAATGCGCCCAGAAAAAGGTCACACAAAACACCCCGGCAGCGCCCGCGAACGCACGTTTCAAACTCTCGCCATCGTGCACGTCGGCCGCGACCACTTCCGCACCGAGTCGAGAGAGCTCCCTGGCCTTGTCCGAATTCACATCTCTCGTCAACGCGCGCACCGTCATGCCGCTGCCTGGATCGGCCAAAATCGCCCGCACCAACCCGCCCCCCTGCATACCCGTCGCCCCGACCACCGCAATCACCTGTTTCTGTCCCATGTCTCCCCCTCTCCTTTCCGTTACCAGTTACCGCCGCCCAGCATCCTTTCCCTGCGGCCCGTTGTCAACCGATCCGCGCGTGGTTCGTTTCATGAGATAAGCCAGGACCTGGTCTTCGCCGCCAGGGGAATGGTAGGCTGTAGCTAGCTAGCCAGGGAGGCACGTCATGGTACGTCTCACGACTGATCGAATGAAATCTCCTCGGCCATGGTTCGGCTCACTCGCACTCGGGCTCAGCATTGCTCTCTTTGCCCTCCCCGTTCATGCCGCCGACTCTTCCGGCCCCTGGGAATGTTCAAGCTACACGGGTGATGCGCACACGCGATGCCTGCAGGCGTTGATCGAGATCCAGCGCGACAAAATTTCGAAACTGGAAGCGGAGGTCCATGTCCAGCAAAACGCCGTCGGCCAGCTGAAAGAGCAGGCTGATCGGCAAAATGCCATGACCGCCGACCTTCAACGTCAAATGGCCGAACAATCCTCTTCCGTATCCACCTACAATTATGTTGCGCCCGGATTGCTCTACGGATATCCGTCTGTGGGTTTTGGCCTGTACCTCGGACGTCCATGGCTCTATGGCTCACCGTTCTACGGCCGGCCCTACGCCTGGGGACCACGGTACTATCGGCCATACTACGGACGCTGGCATAGACGTTAGCCAACAGGGGTCGCCGCTACCTCTCCTGACCCTGGCCGATGGGACGGAGGCGCCGCTGACGAGGCGGCGTCGGCATGTTGCACTTGAGGTCCGTCTGCCCCTGCCATTTCCCCCTTCCTCACTCCCTCGCCGGACGTCGCTTCCATGCCCCATTCGATGCAGTAGGGCTACGGCAAGCCGCGTTTCTCACGAAATCGATCCGACTCCGATCAGCAAACTCAGGTGACGTGAATGAGGACTGTATGGTAAACCATACACCGCCTCAGAACCTCTTGAGTTGCTTATTGGGGACCCGTGTTTCGCTTGCACCACAGCACCGGCGTTACCTGCGCCTTCCTGCTTCTCATGTTCGGACTCCCGTCCGTCAGTGACGCTCGTCCCGACCACCCACAAGCCAAGCGCGCCACATCCGCAGCCCGTTCAGAGCGATCGATTCATAAGGCGCTGACAGAGGGAGCGCTGCCCCATGCCCAGCAACTGATCAACCAGGGCACAAACATCGAAGCGCGAAATAGCCAGGGCGCAACGCCACTCATTACAGCGGCAGGGCGAGGCAATCTGACACTCGTCACTCTGCTGCTGAACCAAGAGGCGCGGGTTGAGGCTACGGATCAGGCCGGCAATACGGCTCTGCACGAAGCCAGTTTCTATGGTCGGGCGGATTGCGTCGAAGTGCTCCTGGCGGCAGGGGCACAGACTTCGACCCGTAATGCTCTCGCCTTCACCCCGCTCCATCAGGCCGTCCGGCGATTCTGGGAACTATCCGATGAATCCCGGGCGGACCGTCTGACGCGACAAGCCAACGTGATCGACGTGCTCCTTCGCCATGGAGCCGATCCAAACCTCAGAGATACCGGCGGAAGAACTCCGATCACTCTAGCAACTGAAAGTAGCAACGGTTCACTCAGGCACGCATTTAACAGAACACCCGTGCGGGCCATACCAGCCGCCGAGATACCGACGACTCCCCAATCGCCCGCCGCGACGGCAGAGAGTTCGCAGGCAGCTCCCGGCATGGCGGCTCCGGATCTGGGTGCGGCCTCAAGCGCAACCCCGAGTAACCCTCCTGTGCCCGCTCAAACCGTTGACCGGCTACCGACCGTACCGTCGCTCAGGCCACCGGCAAACCTATCGGTGCAGGAAGACAGGCAACCGGTTATCGCGATCAGCCCTATTCCAGCCCCTGCCTCGACGGAAAACTCCACCGATCCATCCACGGCAAAATCCTTATCGCCCGTACCGGAGGGGGCTTCAGCCACTGGCTCGGTTGACGCCACTTCCGCGCCGCACACATTTCCGATTCCAACATCCCCGATCACGACAGGTCCCACAATAGCTACCGACCCCCATTCGACAACGCCCTCACAACCCATACGTACCGAATCTCAACCACAGGCTGAGACCATCAAGCCAGCGCCCCCGCAGTTATCCGACATGCCGCCGGCCGAGTCGTTCACACCGCAGAAGACGATACCTCCTCCAACTGCGCCGCCATCAGCGCCGACTCCGCTGATCGCCGCAGCCGACACCCAGGTGGAGACCAACGCTGTAGGGCTACCGTTGCCGGATCCACAGCGCCGTAGCATCGCAACCGGAATCGAGTCTGCCGTGGAAATTCGAAGGCCGCGGCAACCGCCCCAGCTCACTCCCTCCACTGATTCGACGCGCCCTCAATCCGCTCCGCTTGTCGCTTCAGCCGACTCCTCCCCTGCGGCAGCTCTTGCTCCGCAGGCAGGCGCGACAGGTCCCCCGACTGACCGCACACCTCTACCGCCCCTGGCTCCCGCCACGGACAAGAAGGAGGATCCGCCGGACAGGGAAGCTGAACGTCCATGGATGTTTCAGCGCCTCGGCTTCGGGCTCGGCCTCGGATGGACACATAATCTCGGCCCCCGGCGGGTGGATTCCGTGACCGTGGTGAACCGCATCGTGCGCATCGACAATGAACGCAACGATCTGGTGCGCTTCATGCCGGAAATGCATGTCTGGATCGACCGATGGGATGAGCAACGATGGAGTTGGGGGCCGTTTCTGACGGTCGCGCCTGGGTCGCGGATCATCGACGCCGTGGGGTTCGGCCTGATGATGGGATACCGGCCGCATCGACATGACCAATACAGTTTCAATGTCGGTATCGGCGGCACGCTCGATCTCGATGCTCGAGTCCTGGGCGACGGCCTCATCGCGAACGAGCCCCTGCCGGCGCGGGAAACCACGGCCCGCACGAAGCAGACCACCGCCGCCGGGCTCCTCGTACTCTTTTCCGTCGGATGGGACCTCGCAGCGCCACACCATCCCGCACACACCGACGCGAAATGATCGTCGTTCGCGGCAACGCGACACCGCGCGGCCCCATCGACAATTGACGAGCCCCCTTGATTCTGACTAAGGTAGAACTCCCAAGGAGAATCGTGCAATGAGGGCACAGCCCCAGTTTCCGAACGAACAGACCGACACCGGCGAATTCAAACGGCAGTCCGACGCGTTTCGCCATTGGGTCACCGAGGACGGCCGCTCCGGATATCCTGCCGCAGCCGGGCGGTATCATCTCTACGTCTCCCTCGCCTGCCCCTGGGCACATCGCACCATCATCGTCCGTGCGCTCAAAGGGCTCACCGGGGCCGTCGGCATGACCGTGGTCGACCCGATCCGCGATGAACAGGGCTGGGCCTTTCGCAACGGCCCCGGCCACTCACTCGATGCCACCAACGGATTTCACTTTCTCAGCGAAGCCTATCGTGCCACCGACCCCCACTATCGCGGGCGCGTGACGGTTCCGGTGTTGTGGGACACGGTTACAAAACGAATCGTGACCAACTCCGACGATGACCTCATGCGCATCTTCAACAGTGAGTTCAATCGCTTCATCACCAGCCCGCTGGACTTATACCCGGCCGGGCTCCGTCCGCAAATCGATGAGATGAACGATTTTCTCTATGAACGTGTGAACGACGGTGTGTACCGGGCCGGATTCGCGACCTCTCAACAGGCGTATGAACGCGCCGCACGCTCGGTCTTCATAGCGTTGGATCAACTCGACACGAGACTCCGCGACCGGCGCTATCTCTTCGGTACGCAGTTTGTCGAGTCCGATTGGCGGTTGTTCGTCACGCTGCTCCGGTTCGATGCCGTGTACCACGGGCATTTCAAATGCAACCTCCGGCGCATCGTCGACTACCCCCATCTCTCCGGCTACCTTCGGGACCTCTACCAGGTGAAGGGTATCGCGGAGACCGTGGATTTCGATCACATCAAGCGGCACTACTACGTCACCCATGACGACATCAACCCCACCCGCATCGTTCCCATCGGACCGCAACTGGATCTGGAGAGCCCGCACGGACGAGACGCACTCTCCTGAACAGGTCCCGGCAAATCCCCCAGCCTCGACAGAGAACGACACCGGCGACCATTTCAACCGCCAACACCAAGAATTTTCTTGAGCCGCATGGGCTCCCTGGCATATGGTGGGCGTAGTCAGGCTTTTCATCAGAAAGGATCGTCTATGCGTCATGTGACCGGTGCCGTCTCCGCAGTGGTGCTCCTCATGTCCTCACTCACCTGGGCCGCCGCCCCTGAGCCGGCCAACGACGAGCAGAAAACGCTCTATGCCCTCGGTGCGGCCATCAGCCAATCACTCGGCCCGTTTACCCTGAACGAATCCGAACTCGAATTCGTCAAAGCCGGTCTGGTCGATGGTGTCTTGAAACATCCCCCAAAAGTCGATTTGCAAGTGTACGGCCCGAAGATTCAACAGATGCAGCAGGTGCGCGCCACTGCGCTGGCCGAAGTCGAAAAGAAAGCCGGGGCAGGGTTCCTGACCAAGGCCGCAACGGAGCCGGGCGCGAAGAAAACGGAATCGGGCGCCATCGTCACCGTGATCAAGGAAGGCAAGGGCGCCACCCCGAAGGCCACCGATACGGTAAAGGTCCACTACCACGGGACACTGACCGATGGAACGGTCTTCGACAGCTCTGTCAAACGCGGCGAACCGGCCACCTTCCCGCTGAACCAGGTCATCAAGTGCTGGACCGAAGCAGTACAGCTGATCAAGGTCGGCGGCAAGAGCAAACTGGTCTGCCCGTCGGGCATCGCCTACGGGGACCGTGGTTCACCCCCGGTCATCAAGCCGGGCGCCACATTGGTTTTTGAAGTGGAACTGCTCGACATCGTCAAACAATAGCCTTCTCCCTGAGGAGGACTCTGCCGGACAAGAACGCCGGGCGGAGTCCTCCTCAGCAAATACGATCCCCCCGCTCGAACAGCGCCAGAACCACTCCCGGCAGAAATGATCACATCTCGCCAGCCTGGATCTACGGCTTCGTCGGAGATGACTCACCGGATCGCCACGCGCGACACCGGATACCACCGGTCCTCTCGTTTACCCTCGATCGCCAACTCGACATGGGCGGAGCGGGCATCCTCGGAGAGGGTCGCAACATCGAGAACATAGGAACCGGCAGGAACGGTCTCCGGCACCACCACCGTATCCACCACTCGGTGTGCAGGCCCCGGCAGCCATTGCTTCAGATCGGCAGGACTGGTCCACTGCGCCACGACCTGATCCGAACTCGATCGTAGCCGATAGGCCAACGGCCAGGCGTGGTAGATCGGCGCCACCCCTTTATTCTCCCAACGCGACTGAAAGACGAGCGGCCCGCCGGGATGACTCTCCGCTGTATGCGTCAGTTCGCGCAGGACGAAGCGATACCCGATCTTTTTGAGAAATTTATCGAACTGCGGTCGCCAGGCGGCAGGCACCGGCTTTGACTTGGCGTTGAGTACCGAGACATGCCACTCCAAGCCCTGATTCAGAATACGGTCGAGATCGAACCCGCGATCGTACCACTCGTGAATGTACCCGCAGACCTCCATCTGAACCGGCCCACGCTTCCAGGCATCGGCAATGATCGGTTCTTCAAGCACCGGGAGATAGGCATGCTCCATATGGTTCCAGTCAGGGCTGAAATACCCGTAGTCGCCGAAACAGTCCGCACGCCATCCGGCTCCGTGCGACGCCGCATACTTCAGTTGTCCGCCGTGGAGCATCACCAACGGAGTCCCTGCGAAATATTTCAGGTACCAGTCGGTGATGGCGATCTGGTTAGCCTCAGTCGGATAGAACTCCTTGCACTGGACTTCGACACCTATACAACAGGCCGTATTCCACTCGCCCCAACAGCCGACGGAGCCGATGTCGACATGGTCGATATCGACGGAGCGGCCGTACCGTTCCCCGAATGCACGGATGAGCCGTTCGTGGTAGTCGAGAAAAACGGGATGGTTGTAGTCGGGGAAAATGCCGTCCGACTCCTTCACACTGCGGACTCCCTTGTCGAGCAGCCACTGCGGCGTGCCGGTCTTGTATTCGGACACGATCCGGATGGCGAGCGTCTCCCCCTTGGCCTTGGCCTGCTCGATTACACGATCCACGAGGGCGAAATTGTACTGACCTTCCTTCGGTTCGAGTTCCGCCCATGGCCAACGAAAATAGGCGACGGTCGTATGAGGATACTCTTCGGGTGCCGGCGGATGCCCGAACCCGAAATGGAAATCGGCGAAGCCCATTCCAGGGTTGTACAACACGTCGTCGATTTCACGAGGCTGCACGGTAACGGTCTGCCCGGTCCCCTTCGCCCCCTCCGACCCCAACATGCCGCTCAGTGAATCGACACAGCCGGCCGTGCCCAGCAAGAGCATCACCAACGTCGCAGCGCACCACATCGGTCTATGCATAGGTCCTCCTTAGACGAATTCCCGCCCGATCCTCAGTCACCCCTGCCGGCAAAGCACGACAAGGCAACTGCCGATACTCACGCCACCCGCCCGATGAAACCGGGAGTAGGGTCGCACCGTAAATTATGATAGGGTACGCGACCGGCCGGAAAGAACCGCCTCGATATGCTGAATTGGTTTTCACAATCGCCGCAATCCGATTCCGTCGTCATCACCGGCGCCTCCACCGGCATCGGGGCCGCTTGCGCGTTGGCGCTCGATAAGCTGGGGTACCGTGTCTTCGCCGGCGTTCGTCATCCTGCCGACGGTGAGCGGCTCCAACAGCAAGCCGGACCGCGACTCATGCCGATTCGCCTCGATGTCACCGATGCCGCCTCCATCTCGGCAGCCAGTCATACCGTGGCAGCCATGGTCGGAGAACGCGGCCTCGCCGGTCTAGTGAACAATGCCGGAATCGGCGTCGCGGGGCCGATCGAACTCTTGCCCCTCGCCGACTGGCGGCGGCAATTCGAGGTCAACGTGTTCGGGCTCATCGCAGTGACTCAAACCTTTCTGCCATTGATCCGTCAAGGACGAGGACGCATCATCAATATGGGCTCCATCGCCGGACGAGCCTCCATGCCGTTCATGGCCCCCTACGCCGCATCGAAACATGCGCTGGAAGCGATCACCGATGCCTTGCGTCTGGAACTGCAACCCTGGGGCATCCGCGTCGCGCTCATTGCACCCGGCGCCATTGCCACGCCCATTTGGAAAAAGACCAGAAAAGAAGTCGATGCCTGGGACGCAGCCTGGGGTGGGGAATTCAAGAGCATGTATCAGGAGGGCTTCACCCGTATCAAAGACGCGGCCACTGCGGCCGGTGAACAGGCACAACCCGCGAGCGTCGTGGCCGAAGCCGTGGCGCATGCCCTGCGGTCGAGGTGGCCGAAAACACGCTATCTCATTGGCTCGGACGCCGCGATCCGTGCCTACCTGGCGCTGCTCCTGCCGGATCGCCTGAACGATTGGCTGATCACCCGCATCGTGAAACTTCCCTCGCGCCGGTGACGTTGTTCAACGCCGGGGCGCTTTCACCATATCGATCACCTGCCCCTGCGCATCAAGATACACCGCCACCACCTCATTGGGATTCAGCTGTTCGATTCCCGGCTGGAGCAAGGGGAGCACGGGAAAGGATTGAATGTCATCAATCTTCATGCGAAGACGCATCCGCCCGTCGCCGATGGTCACGAAGGCCCCTTCGAGGCGACGCTGCGGTGCGCGCGGCGAAGACTCAAACGCCAGTTCACGGGGTTTGCCCAACGAAAACACATCGACGAGGAGATACGCTCGATCGACGGCAAAATCGGCCGTCTCGCCGACCTCAAGGGCCGCCAGTTTCTCCATGGCGACCGTACGCGCATAGAACCCCACATCCCGCCCCGTATCGAGACGAATCGTCACCCGTTCCTTCTCAGGGTTGAACGGTCTCCCCAGCGAGCCGCGGAAAATTTTCGTCGGCGGCTGATCGTCCGGTCGCTGATAGGCCACAATCTCGTCGCGATCATTGACCATGATCTCCACGGCCCCGCCCGGCTGCAGTCCACGCGCCTCGTCTCCGCCGGCTTCGAGTGACAGGTAGCGCGGAGCCCGCTCCCCCGTCTGAACTTCCACACGATCGCCGGAGAAACTGCTGATCGTGCCCCGGATCAGCCTCGCACCGGGCAGGATGCCCGGCACCGGCTTCAATTCTTCGATGCTGAGTCCGGACATGAGTTTTGCGGAACTCCCGCAACCGGCCCCGGAGACGACCATGACGATCGCACCGACTAACGCACACCACCCCATTTGCCTCATGCCATCGTCCCTCCGGCTATCTCTCGGTGGATCATAAAACAAACCGCTGCCTGGAGGCGAGTGTCCGTCCTCCACAGTTAACGCGATCTTAATCCGGCTTGCAGCGACGTGTAACGACACCCTGCCAGCCTATCAGGCCGTTAACGGTTCGGCCTCGGCTCTCCGCAGAAAGGAACCCTGCATGACACCTCCCCCCGTCGAAACCGCCGTCGTCGATTCATTCGAGCCGACCCTTGAAGGGGGCACGTCGCAAATCGGCCTTTTCCTCATCCTGATCCTTCTCACGATCGGCGGAATCTACATCGCCGGTGAATTGACCTCGGATCTCTCCGATGTTCGCGCCTCCTCAGTCTGGCCGTTTATCCTGCTCGGGTTTGCCCTGCTGATCGCGCTGGGTTTCGAATTCGTCAACGGGTTTCACGACACGGCGAACGCCGTCGCGACCGTCATCTATACGCATTCCATGCCGCCGCATCTCGCCGTGGCCTGGTCCGGTATATGGAACTTTATCGGCGTCATGCTCGCATCCGGGGCCGTCGCGTTCGGAATCGTCGCCCTGCTGCCGGTCGAACTGATTCTGCAAGTCAGCGCCGGAGCCGGGTTCGCCATGGTCTTTGCGCTGCTGATTGCCGCCATTTTGTGGAATCTCGGCACGTGGTATTTAGGACTTCCCTCATCGAGTTCGCATGCACTAATCGGCTCCGTCATCGGCGTCGGAATCACCAACCAATTGATGGCCGCCGGCGGTACGAATACCAGCGGCGTCGATTGGACCCAGGCCCTCAACGTAGGCAAGTCCCTCTTGTTTTCCCCGCTGATCGGATTCTCTGCCGCCGCGTTCCTCCTCTTGATCGCCATGAAGGCCGTCCCCGTCGAGAAGTTATACAAACCGCCGCGCGGCAAGACACCGCCACCCCTGTGGATACGGGGTCTGCTCATTCTCACCTGCACGGGTGTCAGCTTTGCCCACGGGTCCAATGACGGGCAAAAGGGCATGGGTCTCATTATGCTGATCCTCATCGGAACCGTGCCGACGGTCTATGCGCTCAATCGCACCGTGGACATTTCATACACACCTGCCTTTGTGGAAGCGTCGAGCAAATCGGAAGCCGTATTCCAGCGCCACAGCAAGACACCCATCACCCCGGCGGACCCACGACGGACCGTCGCAGAATACCTTCGCACCCACGAGGTTCGCCCGGATACATTGCCGGCCCTTCGCGCATTAAGCGGCATAGTGCGCACACAGATTGCCTCCTATGCCACCGTCGCCCAGATACCGACGGAGCACACCTCCAACGTGCGGAACGACATGTACCTGCTGGGAGAATCCCTGCGTTGGATGGATAAAACTCGCGAGCCGGCCTTTTCAAGATCGGATCGAGACCTCTTGCTCCACTATAAATCCATGTTGGATAACGCCACCAAATACATCCCTGTGTGGGTCAAAGCTGCCGTGGCGATCGCGCTGGGGCTGGGCACCATGGTCGGATGGAAACGCATCGTCGTGACGGTCGGGGAGAAGATCGGAAAAACGCATCTGTCGTACGGCCAGGGCGCCAGCGCTGAATTGGTTGCGATGACGACCATCGGCGCAGCGGATCTCTTCGGGCTGCCGGTCAGCACGACACAAGTGCTGTCCTCCGGCGTAGCGGGAACCATGGCGGCCAATCGGTCTGGTTTGCAGTGGCAGACCGTCCGACATCTTGCACTGGCATGGGTCCTGACCCTCCCGGCGTCCATCGTCTTGGCCGGATCTCTGTATTGGATGTTTCGACATTTCACATAATCCGCGCCGCCGTTCGTGAAGCGACGTGGAACGCGCGCACTGGACGGCCAGGCCCTCTCCTGGTCGACCGCGTAGCATTCAATCGGAAGGGGCAGGGCCTTGAGCACCCGTTCCACTTCAGGCCGGAATCTGTGATTTCAGGCAGAGGGATAATGAGGCTGTTCGACGTGGCGAACCGCGTCGAGATGCGCACGCGCTTCGCCCGATCGGCCCGGCTCGATGACGAGTCTGGCCAGGATGAGTCCCCGCTGCCGCACGCCGCAGCATAGAGAACATGGGCCTGGGCGTTCACTTTTTCACGGACCCATTCCATCGTGGGCAGGAAGGGGATGGTTCTGATCGGTCGGTTCATGTCGAAGGGGTACACGCCAGCTTAGTCTTAGCAGCTCCTTTACCTGCTTGATGGCCAGGAGTGGAATACAAGCTTTGATCTGCGCTTCTCGCTCGAGCTGATGTCTTTCTTGGCTCAGCATCTCTTCGACATCGGATATGAGGCAGGAAAACTCTTCGGCTATGTCCCTTGCGATGCTGTGCCAATCGAACTCCTTGCGGTCGAATGCCGCGCTCCCTTCCATTGGATTGCTGATAGTTCCATCCATAGAAAAGCTCCTGTCCCGCTAGAGGGCTCAGACCTTCGGCCACGTCATAGGCACCCCAGCCAAATCCTAAGCACACCAGTGCAGGCATCAAGTCACTTAGGGAAGGTCTGATTCATTCACGTTTGCGCTGAGCAATCAGTTCCTGGGGTGGTCAACAAGGGCGGCGCTTCCGGGTTTAGCATGGGTACAGATCGAGCCCTCCGCAGCGAAAGTAGATCGCCGTCTTGAAGTGCTCGATGTTGCGGAAGCCGCAGGCCATGCTCTTGATCTTCTGAATCTGGCTGTTGAGCCCCTCGCTCATCGCGTTAGTCACCGGATGTTGGTAGTAGGTCAGGATGTTCTCGATGTGCCGGCGGACCGTCTCCGCCGCCTTGCGAATCGGCTCCAGGCGGCTGTGCGTCGCCCAGAAGTACCACCGTTTCCAAAACTTCCAGCCTGACGCCGGGTAGACGTAGTGCCAGAGACACCGCAGGGCCTCTTTGATCGCCCACGCCCGTCCCACCTTGAGTGCCTGGCGCCTCAGTGCGGCAAACTCCGCTCGCCGTCGCTCCGGCACGTGCTCTTGGCTATAGAGCCACAGGTACTTGCTGCCCTTGAGCGTCTCGTCGCCAGACGCCATCAACGCTCGGTGCTCCTGTTTCCGTACCGTGTCCACGGCCTTGCCGATGTGGCCCATGACATGGAAGCGGTCGAAGACGATCTTCTCCGCCGCCTCAGGCACCTGCGCCCGCGTCGCCTGGATGTAGGGCGCCCACATGTCCATCGCCACCGCTTCGATGCCGTCGAGTTGCTCCTGTGTCAGCCCCGCGTAGTAACCGTCGAGACTCTCCTGCGTGCGGTCTTCGGCGATGTGCTCCACCGTGCCCTCGTCCAAGTCGCAGACCAGCGTCAGGTACTTGTGCCCCTTGGCCGCCGCCTTCTCATCGACGCCGATTCGGCGCACGACCCGCGCCTGCTTGCGGGCTCGACCACGCGTGACCGCCCGCGGCATGAGCCCCCACGCCTCATCCCAGCTGATCCGCAAGATCCGCGTGGCGTTGCTGACGTCGCATTGGCGCAGCACGTCGATGGCGAGACGCTCGAACAACAGCGTGAACCGCGACCGGGGCTCCGCCCACGGCACCGTGACCTGGACCACCCCGTGTTCACCGCAGGCCACCCGTGGGATGCGCGCGTGCAGGTGGGTCTGGAACTGGCAACTGTCCAGATGCCGCCAGGTCCGCTCCTCGGCGTGATCGTACAGCGGCAGCGTCTTGGTACAGTGGGGACACGCCCACGCCACGTCCTCCGGGTGCTCGGCCCATACGTCCACGCGCTGTCCGTTGACGTCCAGGTTCACACGGCTCACGGTCCACGGCGACTGCAGGCCCAATAGGTATTGATACAGCGCGGTGTCTTGCATGGTCAGCCCCTCCTTGGCCGACCATCCTATCCGTTCAGTCTACCCATGGGAAACCCGGAAGCACCACAAGGGCTATCCGTAAGGACTACACTGGTTCGGGAGCGTCTTGGTCGGGATTCGCCCGCCGTCGGGCCGCCCGTCACCTCGTTCGCACACACACCCGCTAGACCACCGCCAACAGGCGCCGTCGAGCCACGTACAGATTCGCCAACCCGCAGATGATGAACAGCCAGTGGGTATTCTTCGCCAGCCCGCGGTAACGGACTTTGGACCATCCAAAGATCCGCTTGATCACCAAGAACACATGCTCGACTTTGGCACGGACTTTCGACTTCGTACGACTGCGGGCACGCTCCGCCCCGCTCAAGGGCCGATGGCGATGGGCTTTGGTCTGGATCCAATTGGCGGCATGGGGGGCGTGGTGCTGAATCACGTCGCGTTGCCCGCTGTAAGCCGCATCGCCCCACACGCGGGGCTCCTGTCCATGCAGCAGCTGGGGCAACACTTGGCTGTCATGCACATTCGCCGCGGTGGCCGCCACTGAATGAATCAGCTTGGTCCGGCTGTCGACTCCAATATGGGCCTTCATGCCGAAATACCACTGGCTCCCCTTCTTCGTCTGATGCATCTCTGGATCCCGCTCCTTCGCGCGATTCTTCGTAGAACTGGGCGCCGCAATAATGGTGGCATCCACGATGGTCCCTCGGCTCACCTGCAGGCCCTGCTTCGCCAGATACTCCCCGATCTGCGCAAAGAGCTGTTCGCCCAGCTGGTGGGTTTCCAGCGGATGGCGAAACTTGCAAATCGTGGTCTCATCGGGTACGGGCTCGCGGCCCAGATCAATCCCAAAAAACTTCCGCAGGGCCCGTGAGTCATACAAGGCCTCCTCCACGGCGGGGCCCGACAGGTTGAATCACTGTTGGAGGCAATGCAACCGCAGCATGCGCTTGACGCCCACCGGCGGACGCCCGGGGCCCTCGGCCGCCTTGGGATAGACCGGCTCGATTGCCGCCACCAGGGCCGCCCATGGCACGACACGGTTCATTTCATCGAGGAACCGCTCGCGTCGAGTGGGCTTGCGATACTGCTCAAACGTGACCTTGGCAAACGTCTGTTGCGGCATGGGGACGCCTCCAGTTCGGTGCTGCGCTACCCCCAGCCCGCATTATTCGTGACGGTTCGTCGCGAAAGTGCGGAGTCGCGAAGCGAGACGGGCGCGCGGAGCCGGGAGGGAGGAAGGCATCCGTGAACAGGATGTCGACCGACCGAGCGGCGAGCCCGCCCGCCGACAGGCTGGTCGCAGCTGCGAATCCGCGATTGCAGCAGAAGCGCTCATGAATAATGCGGGCTAGCACATCACGAACGGACAATAAATCAGACCTTCCTTAGCTTGGAGGTACTGAAGAGAGATCGGAATGAACGCTGCAAATGTGGAGCCAGTCAGAGCAGGAGATAGAGGTGCCTCGGTGACGGGCCGCCTGCGCTGCATTCGCATGAATGGCCGTGATGATCTGAACGCCCCAGGAATAGATCAAAATTGTTCGTACTCCACCTTACAGCATGAGAGTTTATTGTTTGCCTTATGGATCGTTACCAATGATTGTTGAACTCGCCAAAGATGGTGGTCCTGGGCTGTTGAGGGGAATCCTCATTACCTGTGACAACAGGTCCCATCCGAGTGCTGTTTTGGAGACCCAGCACTACATATAACGGCTTGGTTTCATGAAGCATCACAAACGGAGGAATAAGTTTTCCGTTTCTTAACAACATTGAAAGCGTAAATTTTCTTCACTGCACTACAGTACGAACCCTCCTGAAAAGGGAGGCCATGATTGTCGGAGCTTATTATCGCTGGCCACCCGACGGCGTTCTCGATATCCACAGATCCTGAGATTGGGAGGTTAACAGATGCTGGTATTTCCGAATCGCATCTTGTTCGTTGGTTTTGGGGCTGTCGCGCGATGCACGTTGCCGATTTTGCTGAAGCACATTAGCGTCAATCCCAAACTCATAACTATCGTAGACTTTGAGCCCAACGAGGCGGCTTTGCAACCCTGGATCAAGCAAGGTGTGACCTTTGTTAAGGATCGCGTGACGCCGGAGAACCTGGGCACGCTACTGGGCCAACACGCCTCGGTCGGGGACCTCATCATCGACCTGGCATGGAACATCGATTGCTGCGAGATCGTCCAGTGGTGCCACGACCGAGGCGTGCTGTACGTCAACACATCGGTGGAACTCTGGGATCCCTATGGCGGGGGAGACGACAAGCACCCTACTGAGCGGACACTTTACTGGCGGCACATGAATCTACGAAGGATGATTGCCAGGTGGAGCGAGCCGGGGCCGACGGCGGTGGTCGAACACGGAGCGAACCCAGGTCTGATCAGCCATTTCACCAAGCAGGCTCTATTGGACATTACTCGGCAGGCTCTGGAGGATAAAAGGTTCAGTGCTGCTCAGGCAGAAAAGGTCGCGCATCACGCCCAGGCTCAGGAGTTCAACCACCTGGCCCACCAGCTCGGGGTCCGGGTCATTCATTGCAGCGAGCGCGATACGCAGATCACTGATCAGCCCAAACAGGTGGACGAGTTCGTCAATACGTGGAGCGTCGAGGGTTTTCGCGAGGAAGGGACGACCACGGCTGAGATGGGCTGGGGTACTCATGAAAAACAGCTGCCGCCCTTCGCCTACGAGCACCCAGACGGGCCCAAAAGCCAGATCTGCCTAGCGCGGATGGGCATGAACACGTTCGTGGCCAGCTGGGTGCCGCCGGACCACAACATTATCGGTATGGTCGTCCGCCACGGCGAAGCGTTCAGCATTACTGAAAAGCTAACCGTTTGGGAAGGCGACAGGGCAATCTACCGACCAACGGTTCACTACGCGTATTGCCCCTGCGATTGCGCTATCGCTTCACTCCACGAGCTACGCGGATCCGACTACAGACTGCAATCCCGTATCCGTATCATGACCGACGAAATTACCAGCGGGGCCGACATTCTGGGCGTCCTGGTGATGGGGCACACGTACCAATCATGGTGGTGCGGCTCCCACCTAGACATTGAGGAGTCGCGTCGCTTGGTGCCGCATCAGAACGCCACCACCATGCAGGTTGCCATCTCTGTCGTTGCTGCCTGCCTGTGGATGCTTGAAAACCCACGCAGGGGGTTGTGCGTGCCCGATAACCTACCCCACGACTATGTGCTCAAAGTCAGCAAGCCATACTTGGGGAAGTTCATCTCCGCTCCCACAGACTGGAACCCGCTGAAACACTACTCCAACTTCTTCCGCGGCTACAACCAGCCCCAACTCGACAGGTCCGACCCGTGGCAGTTCAAAAATTTTCTGATTATGGAAGGAGACTAAATCGGCCAGCACGAGATTGATACATCTGAGACATGTTGTGTCGCAGATGTCAGAGGATATCGCAATCGAAAGGGGGATCCGTGGACCAAAAGACGCTGCTTCAACTGGCCAAGATTCATAGCACGCCGCTGGTCGTGGTGGATCATAAAGTGCTGCGAGAGAACTATGAGCAGTTCCTTAAGCACCTGCCGCGCGTGCAGGTCTACTATGCGGTCAAGGCGAATAGTGATCCGGCAATCGTGCAGACGTTCTACGACGTGGGGGCCAGCTTTGACGTCGCCAGCATGGCCGAGTTTTTGATCGTGCACGAGAAGATACAGCACCTGCCGGCGCAGGAGCGGCAGGACTTCATTTGGGATCGCATCATCTACGCCAACCCCATCAAGGCAATTGAGACGCTCAAGCAGTTAGATCAATACAAGCCATTGATCACCTACGACAACCACGAGGAGGTGCTCAAGATCGCCCGCTACGCCCCCCACTCGGGTCTCGTGTTACGGTTGGGCGTGCCCAACACTGGCTCGATGGTAGAGCTGTCGAGCAAGTTCGGCGCTTTGCCGGGCGAGGCCGTGGACCTGATCGCTTTCGCTCACAACAACAAGCTCCAGGTCGAGGGACTGAGCTTTCATGTCGGCAGCCAATGCACGAACGTGCAAAACTACATCCAGGCTTTGCACCTGGCCGCCGGCATCTTCTCTGAGGCCAAAGACCGCGGCTTCGATCTTAAGCTGCTCGACATCGGTGGCGGTTTCCCTGCCCACTACGATGACTCCGTTCCTGCCTTCAAGAGCCTGGCCAAAACAATCAATACCGAACTGGACCGCCTTTTTCCGGAGCCGATTGAGATTCTCGCCGAGCCGGGGCGGTTCCTGGTCGCCTCCGCCGTCACCGCCGTGGCACAAATTATCGGCAAGGCTGTCCGGGGTGGCAAGCTCTGCTATTATCTCGATGACGGCGTCTATCACACCTACAGTGGCGTGATCTTCGACCACTGCCAGTACCACTTAAAAAGCTTCAGAAAAGACCCCACGCAGCTCTGCGCCGTCTTTGGCCCTACTTGCGACGCCCTCGATACCATCAGCCTGGTCGAGCAGCTCCCTGACCTGGATCGGGGCGAATTGGTTTACGCCGAGAACATGGGCGCTTACTGTGCCGCCAGCAGCACGTACTTCAACGGTTTCCCGCCGGCCAAGGTCGTGCATGTGAACCGTGATCCCACGTCGAACGGATAGGTAATCCAGTGCGACCCGGCCGCTGCAATAGGTTCATTGCTTTGCTCCCGGTTCTTACACCACAGCCAAAGAAGTGGCTCCTTTGCCAGATGGGCCCATTTGATAGGTGCTGATTAACTCCTGGAGTGTCACAACCTCAATGGTCCTGAGCGTCGGGTCTTAATTGTATTCCTGTCGCCAGGCTTCAATCACGAGCTGCGGTTCCTGTACCGTCAGAAGCCAGCGCTCATTGCGACATTCCTAAACTTGCCATTCAAGCTTTCAATTAACGCGTACTGCGACGGATCCCTCTGTTGGATGAAATGCAACCGCACCACATGCCAACTGCCGGAGGTTCTTTTGGTTATGCCGCTTCCTGGACAGTTTCAAGAACATCTGTATGGGTAGCAGTTGGGCGCCCCTCCGATCTCATTGTCACCCGCCGCCTCTCCGAATCGCACTCTCGTGCCAGGCTCTCAACGAGTACCCATACTAACGCCGTCATCGTCACCACTCCGATCATCGTTACCATTTCGCCCTCCAATTCGATACATATGACGGTCCAAGTGCCGCCTGACAACAAACTGTCAATGCAATGGAGGTGCCACAGAGCGCCTCCGGTGTCTGTAACTCATTCTTCACGAAGGCTTAATCGTACGGAAATCGCGCGGGCAAATTTTCACGCTGAAGGCGACGCGATCCTGCGTTGGTAGCGAAGGCGCATCTACAGGGCTGTTCAATTTCTGACGGGAGGGCGTCACTAATGACGATGAATGATCCTGGACATGTGACCTCAGCCTCTTGAACGGTTTCAAGCCTTACGTGAGGAATAGTGTGGGCCAGAAAGGTCATCTGCTCTTATCTTTCGCCGACCGTCGGATGTCCTTCGCCAGCAAGCGGCTACTCGTGCGGGGACAAGAAGAACACGACGCGCAAGATATAGACGATGCCCAGAAACACAAACCCTCCAAACGCGAGGTGGAGGAAAAAATCGACCAATTCAGCCATGTGGCGCTCCATGTATGATGATAGTGCTGAGACTCTACTCACGTCATGTTACGGCGGGGTTTCGGTGCACTCAAAAAACCTTAACGAGAAGGAGGACACAGGTTGGAGGGTGAGGGGTGGCTTGCACGGAAGGCCGATGACCGTTCGAGCGGTGGAGACTGTATTCCCGGTCCGGTCATGTCGTGATTGATCCCGTTTCGACAGAGACTGCATTCAGTTGCTTGTGGGGCGGAGTCCTGCCAGAATGCTTCGCTAAATGGCGACTCCGACATCATCTCTCACGCAGTGTCCCGATGTGCTCGTACCGTTAATGGCCAACATCCTGGCCTCGAGGCCAATCATCGACCGCCTGCACAGCGACCCGCGGGCACGGCGAACCCAACCCTCAAGCTCCACGATGCAGTGCCTTCATCGACAGATGGTAGCGCTCACCCGCGAGGAGTATGACGAGCTGATGATGTTGTTTAACCGAACCATGGGGCAACCCTTCACAGTTCCACTTGAGCCGTCTCAGAAAATCTGTACGGTGACTTTTGCCACCCCGCCCCTCCTCGCCAGGCAACTGGTCCACATCAGCCTTCGAAAACTTGCTTCGACCAGAATTAAGCTAGCGCACCAATAACAGTGCAATCGCACACGAGATGGACCTGTAGGACTGGGCGATGTCCTCAGAGGGGAAGATGCTCGCTCAGAGCCCGGGGGCTTGTCCCCTCGCCGGGCAGGAAGGGACAAGGCGCCCGGAGCCAGGTGCGTGAGAGATGCGCAGCTGGCCCCGAAGTACGGGCACGCTGGAAACGCACATCGCATAAATTAATTTTGCATGGTGTCTTTCTCGGCAAGGGAAAGGCAGGGAACGCACAACAGCGCATCGGGTTGAACCTGAAGCCGTTCGTAGGGAATGTCCTCGCGGCAGCGGCGGCACCAACCATAGTCGCTTGTACAAATCAATTGCAGCGCGCGTTCGATGCGACGGAGTTTGGCAATCGTCCGGACCTTCGCCAGCATGGCTAGTGTAGTGTCTCAGTAATATCTTTCCAATAGTGGTTGGTTCTGGTATCGTCCGGGGTATGTGGAAACCAACCGACTCGTTGCCGATGACGGGAGCACAGAAACAGACATTGGAGGCGTGGATGCGGGCGAAGACCAGTCCCCAGCGGGTGGTGCTGCGGGCGCGGATCTGCCTGCGGGCGGCCGAGGGAAAATCCAACCACGCCATCGCTCAGCAGTTGGGGACCTCGCGTCCGACCGTGCTGCTGTGGCGGAAACGGTTCCACGACGCGGGACCGTCGGGGCTGTCCGAGGATGCCCCGCATGGGCCCAGTGCCCAACGTCTGTCGCCCCGAACAGTCCGGGCCATCGTGGAAGCCACCCTGCACACCACGCCGCCAGACGCAACCCACTGGAGTACGCGGACCATGGCGCACGCCCAGGGGGTCAGCCATGCCAGCGTGGCGCGGATCTGGGACGCGCACGGCTTGCAACCGCACCGGATCGAGACCTTCAAGCTGTCGAAGGACAAGCGGTTTGTGGAGAAGTTGACGGATGTGGTGGGCGTCTACCTCACCCCCCCCGGACAAGGCGCTGGTGCTGTGTGTGGATGAGAAATCCCAGGTCCAAGCGTTGGATCGGACACAACCGGGCTTGCCCATGAAGAAGGGGCGATGCGGCACCCTGACGCATGATTACAAGCGCCACGGGACCACCTGTCTGTTCGCGGCGCTCAATGTGCTCGACGGCACCGTGATCGGCACCTGTTACCCGCGGCATCGGAACGAGGAGTTTCTGAAGTTCCTGCGGACCCTCGACCGAGACACGTCGCCAGGGCTGGCCCTCCACCTGATCCTGGACAACTACGGGACGCACCACCACCCCAATGTCAAGACGTGGCTGGCGAACCATCCACGATTTCATCTGCACGTTACCCCGACGAGCGCCTCGTGGCTGAACCTCGTCGAGCGGTGGTTCGGTGAAATCACGCGCAAGCGCATTCGGCGAGGCGTCTTTAAGAGCGTGCCGGAGCTGGTCGCGGCGATTGAGGAGTTCATTCGGTGCAACAACCGGAACCCCAAACCGTTCGTGTGGACCAAAACAGTCGAAGAGATTCTGGAGAAGACCAAGCATTGTAAAGCCGTGATTGAGACACCACACTAGACCTTTCTCCCGATCGACCGACGCTTGGTCGGTGGGATCGGGACAGGCCTCGAACTCTGCATCAGTCGTTAAAGAGGATTTCGAGCTGACTAAAAGAAGCGTCCGCTGACGTGTCAGTTCAGCCCACAATTCTGTTTTCTGAAAGGGCGATCGTGTCCGACCTGAAGATGCGAGCCTCCCGGCGATCTGGAGTGACGACTGTTGTCGCGATGGCCTGGTACGAGACATAGGGTCCTCCCTTTTTGTAGGAAGGAGAATAACGCAGGATTGTGCGCTCCTTCGTAACGGTTCGATCAATTCTCTGTAACAGACAAGTCGAAACTATCCCTCTCTCCTTTTGCCGCGGAATGAGGAGACGAGTAGCGTCGCCTTAATAAGGGATCTGAAATGCCGGAAAGCTAATGGTCCGCTTACGTGAGTATCGCCTGCGAATTGATGCGATACTCACGTGTTGGCTCGGAGTGATGGCTGGATCAGAAAGTCGTGTTCAAAGGGGGAGGGATTGATGCGCTCTCAGAAGGTCTTTCACCTGCTTAATGACCAGGAGGGGAACAAAATCTTTGATGTGTGCCTCTTGCTCGAGCTGGTGCATTTCGGCGCACAGCATCTTTTCAATTTCGGACACTGGACAAGAAAACGCTCCGGCTATGTCCTGCGCGACGCTGTGCCAGTTTAATTGCTGACGGTCGACCACGGCTCTCTCTTCCATTAGATCACTAGTTGATGGATCTATAGCACGTCCCATGTCTGGTAGAAGTTCTTTGGCCGCTTTAAGCGCTCTTTTTAGACTAACCAACTATACTGACCGGATCAAGTGTTCCAGACAAGTGACGGCGCTCTTGGTCCCTATGCCCATGCTTTTTGCCCTTGCTTCTTCAGCTTGGTCCAAGCTTTTGAAAGCCCCGCCCGTACCTTCCGGCACCGCTCGCACTGTCGCTCGATGAGTCGTCCTAGTGAGAATGCCGCTAACCCGCTGTGGCTTGACCAAGGAGTTTTCGTAATCGCTGCTCGGTCACCACAGCATCATGATGGTCACCCAGGAGGTCTTGAAACACTTTGGCGCGACGAAGGAAGCGCCTGGCCGGTTTGCCGACGCAAGTTTGAGCCAGCTCACCTGCGTAGCGCGCCCGCTTGCCCTTGATGCGTATCCGGTGGAGCACCGTATCACTCGCATCCAGTCCGCTTGTCTTTATGGCTCGGCGGAGTTTTTTGAATTCTGCGCGGGCAATATCCGCCAAGGACACTGCGGCATCGCCCACGGCTGGTGACAGGACACCGGTCTCCAGTCCTTCGAGCAACGCCAGGTAGCGATCACTTTCGAGGGCCTCCAGGAGCGTCACCCGCGCCGCCATTCGCTGTTGTTGAAGCCGTTCCAGCAGTCCTTCAACGGCGCGGCGCTCGGGCACTCGGAGAATACTGCATTCTTTATCGAGGTGCCCCAACAGGACATCTAGATCGCGGACTGGCCCCAGTGTGCTGGACAGCCAGGCCACCTCGGTCCGGATGTGTTCTGGCCAGTTCGGAACGAGCATTGATTGCGCGGCTCGGAGGTACGCGCGAAGCCGTCGCGTGGCAACCCGCATCTTGTGGAGTTCCTCGGGATCGGTGCCGAGCCTGGTTCCCGGATCGTGCGCCAGGATCAGCTTCACCTGAGTTCGCAACGAGGCCTTGAAATGTTCAATCGGCGGAGATGATGAGGGTAGCACCGAGTCAATTGGAACCGGTAGCCCCAGCCCTAATACCTGAAAGACCTTGGGTCTCGGATCGCCATCCAGAGCCCCGGCCTCGCGCAAGGTCTTTTCGATCCGTCGAAGGTCCGTATCATTACCGCCCAGGAGCTCGACTTCAAGCTCATACAGGCGACACTTCACCCGTCGCCCCTCCAGTGCGACGACCGAGTCCACCACTACATCAGCCGAGGGCTTTTTGAGCCCACTTACGCGAATCCAAGTCCGCCGCGTGCGCAGCCTGGCAACCGGCTTTATGGACTGCCCCCGGAGATGCGCAAAGAGGAGCTTTATGAGGGAATCCGGTGGCTGCGTCAGGTCGCCAGCAAACTCTAATTCCAATCGGGCCGTGTCTTGAGGGAGCTTGAGTTGCCACGTCCCCTCGCGCGCTTTGGCTCGATACCGGAGCGTAATGCCGGCCTGTGCCAGTTGATAGTTCTCCGTATCAAAGTAGGTGGAGGTAAATACTTGGGGAGGCAACGGCTCTCCGGGGATTTGAGGCAAGACAAAGTCTCGCTTTACACTGAGCTTAACCTCGCGCTCAAGCGTTTGTTTGTCTGGTAGGGGCATTGAAATATCGCCTTAGCCGGATGGGAATGGGTCCTAAGTGACGTGGCACTGCTGGACCCGTCACATGGCATACTATCGTCGCAGAGGTTCCTTTGTCACGAGACAGTCCGGAGAATGTTGGGGTGGTTTACACAACAGATCTGTTGGATAAGCGGCCCCGATCGAGTATGGGCCAAGCGGGGGACGTTCTGAATCTGGTCGCCCTGGCTGGGCAGGCACTGTCCGAAGCGGAAATCCCGCACGAGTAGATGCAGTTCATCCTGCACTGCAAGCGATCGGACGATTTGTCCAGAAGTTCAACCGTGGGGACTCATAACGCATCCGGACTGGCCGCCACGTCTTCGACGGTCACTCGGGGCATTAGGACTGCATCCTTGAGTTGGTGAATATTCCATACTGGGGAGTGATCTCCCGGAAGACTTCTCGTTTTTTTAGATGGTATGGCTCTTCTGCCTTGAGCAGGTGAGCGAGAGTTTTCACTGCATCGAGCACATGCTCTCCCTTGTTGAGCATGACACATTCTGCCCGGTGGCCCATGGCTGCGTCCGTGATTTCCGCTCGCGCAGGTAAGCCGCTCTTGGCCAAGGTTTCGAGCACTTGCGTGGCCCATATCACCGGAATATGCGCCGCCTCGCAAAGGCAGAGGATGTCCTCCTGAACACGCGCGAGACGCTCAAAACCTACCTCTACTGCCAAGTCGCCGCGCGCGATCATGACACCGAAGTTGGGCAACCCAAGCCCCGCAAGTAGCAACTGCGCCAATTGGTGGACCGTCCCCTGAGTCTCCACCTTGAGCACTATTCCCAAGTCAGGAACTTCCAGCTCCTTCAAGGCATCACGGAGGTCGTACAGATCTTCGGGACGATGGACGAACGAGAGGCCGACCGCATTCGCATGCTTGACGACAAACGATAAGTCCCCTCGATCCCGCGCCGTGAGCGCCGGCAAATTCAATGAAGAGTCCGGGAAGTTCAACCCTTTGTCGGACCTGATACGCGCTGGAATAGCGCACGGAGCTGTGATTTCTAGATCCAAATAGTGCTCGTGGATGGCCACGACGGTCGCTGCGATTTTGCCGTCATCAATATAGACCCGGTCTCCGGTCTTCACGGAGGGCAGCGCTTCCGGGAGGGTACAACTGATGCCGGCCGGCATACCGTCACGGGCGAGGCACCCCGGCTGTTCGGGGTTGCGATACAAGTGCAGTCGGTCTCTCGCCTGTACGCGGAGATCCACCGGCTGCGGCGTCACTGGACCAACGGTGAGGTTCAATCCCTGTTCGCCTCGCAGCAAGATGCCCTCCTGCAGGTAGGCCGTCCGCTCAAGGCCGACCCGGACTTGCGTTGGACTGATACGCTCAAGCACGTAGAGGGTACGAGGGCGGTTTCTGGCGTCTTCAAATTGGAGGGTTTCGCCAAGACGCAATCCTTCTACATTGTCTGGCTCCTGTATGGCGATCACGAACTGAAGGCTCTCCTCCGGGCGTCGGACCCACCCCGTATACCGAGCCCTGACATCGAGGCGGCCCTCAAGCAATCGACTGGGCCGTCCTGCCGCATCCTTTGGAACCGAGAATTTTAGCGGACGAGTCTCGTGCTCCAGGGGTCCTGTGCGCACCTTGGGACCCGCCAAATCCATCAAGATCCGACACCGTCGTCCCACGCTCCGCCCACCCTGTGTCAGCCGCCCCTCAGCAGACCGGATCGATTTGATGATCTGTTCCCATTCAGGTTCGGTATCGTGAGCGCAATTGATTCGGGCGATATCCATCCCTTCGAGCAACAATTGGTCAAGCAATTCTGCCTGGTGAATGATGGCCGCATCCAGAGTCACCATAATCCTGGTTCTTCGGTCGGCACGGGGGCGACCGAGAAGCGCTCGGCTGCGCTGTGCCAAGAGGGAGGAGGCCTTCTTGAGGTCTGGGAGGGACAGGGTTGTGTCAGCCGGCATGGCCCCTACATAACCCATGACGTGTTGCAGGCTGGCCATGACACTTCCTTCGAGACGTCCCAAAGAAGACAGGCCGCGATCTGCCAGCTCAAACTGAAGGTCTTGCAAATCGTGGTCGCGTAGCGCGAGGTACGCGAGCAAATTGTCACGGCTGCACGCACTGTCAGAATCGCATGACCGGAAGTCGGAGTCTACCGACTCCACTCGGTCTAGGATCTCCGAGTAGAGAATCTCAAGCTTCCGGGCGAGCGGGCTCTGCTGCGGGTCTGTCGCTGGACGGCGCTTGCTGGTCACGAGTGCACCTCATATAGAAATATCTGCCTGTAAACTCATCCTTGTCACCCTGTTTCTGACGAAACGGGAATGCCTTGCTCGACAGTCAGGTGCAGGTCGAACACGTTCCCTATCACGGCTGTTCTCTCAATCGTGAATGCTTCTTCGTTAGACAAGCAGCGGCAAAATCACTTCCCAGGAATAGAATACCGGCTAGGTCGCTGGAGGAGAAATCAGGTCCCTGTCAACCAAACGTCATGAAACCTTAGAATGTTGCGTGTGAACGACCACAAAGGCGCCACATTCACAGCACCTCAATGTATCGGCTTTGTTGCCGTGAGAATCACAGATATTTTCGAGCATGCGACTATGCAAGCAGTTCGATGCAGGGCGGGTCGGCAGAGTCGCGACTACCTTATCGACTTTCATCTTCATCCCCCTTTGCGACATTGGTGCTCCGATTGACGATCAGTCAATACGCGATCTATCGGTTGAACCGGTTGCGTTGGCGACGCACACTCTCCCCAGACCTTGCACCAAGTGCGGCCCCCGGCATTAGTCCAACCAACCCTTCTTTCGGAAATACACATAGGGGGCGGCACCGGCGAGAATCATAAAGAACAGGGCAGCCGGATAGCCCCAGCCCCACTTTAGTTCCGGCATATTTTCAAAATTCATTCCATAGACACTCGCTACCAGCGTGGGCGGAAGAAAGACCACCGCCACAATGGAGAATATTTTGATAATCTTGTTCTGCTCCAGATTAATCATGCCGAGGAGAGCATCCATCAAGAAATTGATCTTGTCGAAAATAAACCCCGTATGCCCGGTCAAGGAATCGATATCGCGGAGGACCCCTTTGACCCTCTGTGTTTGTTCGGGCGAAAGCACACGACTCCGCAATAGAAAGGAGAGTGCCCGCCTGTTATCAATCAAGTCCAATCGCACTTTGGAGTTCAGATCCTCTTGCGCCGCAATACGTTCCACGTTCTCACGCATGACACGAGAAGTGATGTGCCCCTTCCGACTCAGCACCACGGCCCCGACTTCATCCAAAGCTCCATAAATCTGTTCCAAGACATCCGCGTCCCGTTCCACTCCGAGCTCATAACATCCGAGCAAGATGTCGCCTGCATCGCTGACCACCCGCCGCCCTGACCGCGCTTGCATGCGAAAGAGCCGTAATACGCTCAAATCGTCATCGTGCACCGTTAACAATCGCCCTTGATGCAGGCTGAAGGACATGGTGACGATCGACGCAATATCTTCGACCGTCTGGACGAACGTCGAGCGAATGTGCACACCATGTTGATCCTGGTAATACCGCGCGCTGGCTTCCAGATCTTGCAATTCTTCGTCTTCGGGAAGTTCGAGTGGAAACACAGATTGCACCAGCTCGCGCTCCTGTTCGCTCGGATAGGCCAAATCGACCCAAATCAAATCTTTTCGAGTCAGGTCTTGCCTGTCATCGATTCGAGCCTGGATCACCCGCCCCTCATCTAAGACAAATGCGCCAACCATAATGCGGATTCACTCCCTGTATGCGGCTGCTCTGCTTAGAATCAGGTTGCTTCATGAGAGAGCATGTTTTCGACGACGGGTCGCGCACGTGAGACGAGGTTCCTTGCGTTTCGGCGGCGGCCATTTTCGCTGCACATCCATTCGTGACTCCCTGACGGCGCCACAGTTGATACAGCGCCGAATGAACAGGTCTCCCTCCGGGCCAGTGTATTGATCGCTCACAACCAATCCGGAACAGCGCGCGCAGGACATATCGACCTCCTCCATGAGCAAGGATGATGCAACGCAAGGTGCGACAGAACACTCAGGGGACTCTTAAGCGAATGTAAATTTGCTTTGTCCCAGTCACGCTGGAGTCCGGGCAGGAATTTTCAGAAATGATCCTAAGGGGAAAGCGCCTTCAGCAATCGTTCCGCTTCCGGACGGAATGTGCGCCTCCAGGCATAAGGATAATGTGGATGCTCGACCTGAAGCACCGCGTCCAGATGGACACGGGCTTCCGCCCGGCGGCCCTGCTTGATGAGGAGCCGCGCCAGAATGAGATGGGCATTGGTATACCGTCCGTCCGCCGCAATCGCGCGCCGCAGATACGATTCGGCCTCTTGCTCGCTTCCGCCCAACAGCCAGGGCAACTCCGCATAGAGGCCTCCCATCATTTGCAGCGCCTGCGCATGCCCCGGATCGAGCTCGATCGCCCGACGGACATGCTCCTTGATTTCCCCCAACACCAGCCCGGCATTGGCAATGCCCTTCAATCGCTCCGCGCTCCCGCGAGCCGCCGCGTACAGAAAATGGGCCTGGGCGTTCCGTTCCTCCATCTGTACGGCGCGCTTCGCCATCTCCGCTGCCGCCTCATAGGCCAGACGCTTCTGCGCGTCGTCCTCGAACAGGTCATCGGCAATGTCCAGGTAGAGCTCGGCCCCGGAGATCAGCCGGTCGAACCTGACACCCTGTGTGGCGATCTTCGCTTGCAGGGCGGCCAGCTCACGCTCCAGCGAGTCGGGATAGTCCGGCGGCAGGGATTCGTGCTCCGCTCGCGCGGGAGCCATCAACGGCAGGCAGGCGAGACTGAGGACGGCAACCAGGCGAGAGATGGAACGGCGCCGGGCAATCAAATCCGATCCTTCACGACATGCATCGACAATGTTGCCGTCGTGACCCGACTTCGGCCGGTAAAAAAAAACATACCGAGCCACAGACCTTGCAGGCACAGAATCACGCCCGGTTGCCACAGGAGTCGGATCCCCCGCAGCGCATCCGGTGGCACGGACGGCACGTCCGCCAGCCAGAAGGCCAGGAACGCAGCGTAGACTATACCGCCGAGCGACAGGACCTGGTACCACGACACCTTCCTGCCGCCACGATAATCGGCGCGCAAACATTCCGATCCGACCCGCCACATCTGCGTGACCACGACGGTGAACAAGAATGCCGCCGCCATCCGGCCATGAAAGAACAACCAGAGACCGACCATACCTGCAGCGACCGAAACCACCGCCGTCATCGCTTGAATGGGAACCAGCGGCACCGATTCCAAGCCGCTTTCATACGCGGCCTTCCTGGTCTCACCCGCAAACGCCGTGTGGTGATGCATAAACAATCCGGCAATCCACGGATGACTCCGGTTCAGCGGAGCGCCATAACAACAGCCGAAGCTCAGGCAAGCCAGACGCCCCGTCCCTTCCCCGAACGCATACGCAATCGCGACCGTCGCCAGCACGGCGGTCACCGGCAATACGTCGTCCTCCCTCGCGGTGAATCCGGCATTCAGCGCCGCCACAATCCACGGCGCAAGAAACAAGCCGAACATGGACGCGCCGCCGATTGTGAAGGTATTGGTCTTGCCCTCGATCAGCCGGGCCAGAATTTTGGCCGACGGCACACAGGCGCCCAGCAGCATCACGGACAGCCACAGAATGGCGTCGAACGGCACCGCCACACTTCCCAGGAGCACGATGGCCAGCGCCACGGCCACCACGACCGCACTCGCCGTGAACGCTCCGTAATAGGTCAGATTGAGGCCCATCCAACGGCCGTCCGGACGTCGCGCCTGCGGCACCGTCGCAAGCACCTGCCACCCTTCGCGCGGCAAGACACGAAAGGCCCACCGGAACAGTGCTGCATACAGCAGGATCAGCAGGGCGGCAGCAACATCATGAACGGCCATCAGGTGATCCTTCGCGCCTCCAACCGATCGTGGAGCGCACCCGCACATCCGTCTCGACGAGCGCCCGGCCAAATCCTTGAGAAAACCGGCTCTGCACCCCGGAACGAAACCGATTCCGGACAAGGTCTTCACAGAAGGCCACCCGGCCCGGCTCAAATAACAGCACGTCGGTTGAGCTTCCCGGACGATAGAGGCTCTTCGGACGCCCTCTTTCTATCATCATCCCGATCTGGATGGGCCTGGGATCGTCATAGGCGACAGCGGAGTAGCATTGATCGATGTGGCCGATCATCAACGCCACGATTTCGATCATAGCCACCACCCCCACGCGCGACCCGCCCGGCACCTCCGTGTCGATGATCGTCACCACCCGTTTGTTCTTCGAGTACGGTGTGGCCGCCACCACCACCGGGCCAGGATTGCAGGAATGGTAGCGGCCTGAAATTTCATAGCAGTCCAGCACCCGCCCCGACACCGGGCTGTGGTTGTAATGATACTTATCCGGGGTCAGCCGGAAGATCGCCCAATCCCCCTGCCGAAACAGGCGCAGCCATCGGGACCGGTCGATGCCGAGCAGTTCGTCATAGTCGAAAAATTTCCCTTTGAGAAAGAGCGCAGAATCCTCGGTAAACGAACCGAGCAGCAATCGGGCATCGGCCGGAGACACGATGGCTCGCGGATCCTCCTCCATCGGCCGTACCTGCCAGTAGCGCAATCGCCGCTGAAAGAGACGTCGCAGAGTATTCAGGCGATCGCGAGACTCGAGGCATTCCGAGAGATCGATCTCCATGGCCCGGGCGCACTTGGATACCGCCGTCCGGGTGGCGGTAAACGGCCGGTCATAGTTAAAGAACCCCAGCACCTGTGTCGTACGTTGAGAGGTTAAGGCCTTCATCAACCAGCCCGCATCCTCCCAGAGTGCGCGATACGCCCAATTGAGCCACCGATCGCCGCAGAACCGCTCGGTCTTGATCAGGCTGGTCTCACGCTCGATGTATTGATGCGGCGCAATCATGAGGCCAGCGACCGGCCATCCCGGCTGAGGGATGCCGCTCCGGCCCGGGTAATCGTGAGGAGACAGAGGGCCAGACAGCGGCGCAGGGCGGGGATGTCCGCCGTCTCAGACAACAATTCCTGTTCGGCTTCCGCGAGGACATCCGCAGCTGACCGGGTACCGATCACCGCCGTCACAGTGCCCCGATATCGCCGGTCTGTCTCGGACCGGCCCTCGTCGATCGCCCGCAAATCCTCCCGAACACAGCCAAGCGCCTCTCGAACATACTGGGTGCGTAACTGACGGCGGTAATAACCCTCCGCTGCCTGCGCGAACTCCTCACCGGACAACTGCATGGGATTTTCCGCACCGATAGAATCCAAAATACCCCGGGTCAACTTTCCGGCGGTGCTATGGCTCTCGGGCGCGAGCAGCCGCTCACGTAAGCGGCCCAGATGTTCCGACAGCTGAAATTCTTCGATCAATCCGGCCCCATCTTCTTCAAGCGTCGCCAGAAGCGCCAGGCGATAGTCGTCGACGCGGACCCGCAGATGCCCTGCATACCGACGGCTGACTCTGGTCTTCTGCGTCCTGCTCAGGATGCGCGCGAGGAACCGGTTCGGTCCGCCTTCGCGCACATTCACCGTCCCGACGCCGATGGCCGAAGCGAAGATGCATTGCCGTCGTTCGCTTTCGGTGAACGGATCGTCTGGAATATCGTCGTGCGTCACCGCGCCGGCGGCGATGTAGCGAAAGGCCAGCGCCGTCACCAGCGCCTGCAGGCTTGCCGCATCGGCGAAATCCTCCAGATGATTCCAGAACAGACTGTGCTGCCGCCCCTCGAAACCGGAGAATCCCATCACGGATTCCGTGCGCAATTTATAGAACAGGTAGAGCGACATGCGTTCGTCAAAGACCCCGAGTTGCCCCAGATCGCGTTTGAGCCGGAGATCATTCCCCTGGATCCCGTTGAGAGCCGGACTCTGATCGGTCGACAACAGAGACACGAGGTAGTCGATCAACCTGAAATCGGGCAGAAAATCTCCGCGCAAATGAAAGAGCGCGCTGAGGGCACGATCCACCCACAAGGGACCGACCGGCGTGATGGAGCGCCCGAACGCCGAAAGACCGGCCTTCTTTTTCCAACGGCGCCACAACATGCGCAAATGGGTAAAGTCCAATTCGTGCGGCAGGAATCCCAAGGCCGTTTCCGGATGGAAATCACGAAAGTTCATGCGGTAGGGCGCCGCGCTATAGGTGCCGGCAAACAGCGGCAGAAAATGCTCCACGATCTTGATCACGAGGTCGCCCACGACCTTTTCATGCGCCGCCGAAAACGCCTTCCCGCCGGATTGCAGCGCCTGCGTCAGAATGCGACTCCCCAAGCTGAGATGAGTCCCGTTGTTGGCCAGGCTGATATTCGAGGTGGACGGCAACACGACGAGGTTCCTCGTGATAATGCCCGCGTCCTTCAACCGGACCACCGCGTTCAGTTGACTGCGCGACAGCACCTCATGGCAGAGCCCCATGTACTGAGACTTCTCCTCGCCTCGCTCCCACCCCGACAAGCAAGGGTTCATGAACAATTCGCGGTAGAAGGCATCGGACACCAATCCGTTGAGGCGGCGCTGCCGCAACGGCGGATGGGGTGACGCATAGACCAACACCTGTTGTCCGCTCTCCTGCAAACCGAATTGCCGATTGGCATACAACGCCAGCAGATGCGTGAGCAGAAACCGGACCACCGTTTCCCGCGCGATGCCGGTTCCCATCCCCTGCGCCCGATCCATCGGAGACACGTAGAAGGAGAAGGTTTCCGGCGAACTGTTATCGTTCAGGAAGTGATTCAGCAGCCGTCGGCCCTCACTCGCGAGCAGCGGCGCGTCCCGCTCGATTTCTTCGATCACCTGGGCCAGGGTGAGCTTCAACAGGTAACTGATCGGAAGGCGGACCCACTCCTCGCCCTGCTCCATCAGCAGATACCGATGGGCATCGGCCCGAAGCGGCCCCTTGACATGGCGCTTGTCGGCTGCGAGATCGCTCTCGAAGAGTTGATCGGCGGTTCGATTCAGGAGCCGCCTGGGAAACCGCACCCACGAATTTTCCCAGACGGTTGCGTCCGGCGAGGCGAGGAATTCCTGCAACTGCCTGATGACGATCCTCGGACTCTCGCCGGCCGCCGTCCGTTCACGGATATTGTGCAGATAATTGGAACTCTGAATCGTGCGCGCCAGATCGACATCTTCGGAGATGCCGCACACCGCCGCCTGCAACTCACTCTCGGAACCAGCCGTGATGTCATCGTGGGAGAACGGCAGAACGGGGAGACCGGCAAGGAATTGCGCCGCCTCTGTTTCGAGCACATGCCGGGGCTCGGCGGGGCGCAGAGGGGAATTCGAGGAGATCGTCGTCGTTCGGCTCATGCTACACCTCCCGATGATCGCCTGGAGAAATCTACGGCGGAGACGGATCGAGCCTACCGCCGGTCTGTTACGAGCGCCTCATCCCCATAGAAATGTTGTGTAACAATGCAGCGGCCGTGAGGAGATTCGTTAGCCCGGACTATTCATGAATGCCGTCGCGAGGCGTTCGAGACCGAAGCCCGCCGGGGCTTCTCGCAAGTAAGGCCGACGCAGGCGTACTGGCAGTCCGTCGAGGAGGGCGAACGAGAACAGCCCCGCCGAGCGAGAGGATCGGACGACGCAGCAGGCATTCATGAATAGTCCGGGTTAGATTCAGAGCGAGAGCTGAGCGAGCACCTGGCTCAGGGACAATGCATGAAGCGACGGGACGACAAGATCGGCCTGCACCAGACGACTCCCGGGTAACGTCGTCGCCACCCCGACGCAGCGCATCCCTGCCTTGCGGGCCGCCTCGATCCCGTGTGGCGTATCTTCAAACACCAGGCATTCGTGGGCTCTTAGCGGCGACCGCCGATTCAGCGCGTCGAGCGCATGCAGATACAGGGCCGGATCAGGTTTGCCCTGACGAACATCCTGCGCCGCCGAGATATGTTCGAACATCGACGTCATCCCCGCCAGCTCCAAACACAAGGCAATCTCATGGCGCAACGCACCAGACGCAATGGCTGTACGGCAGGTCTCCGTCACGGTTGCGACACATTCCCTGACGCCGGACAGAACGGGCAAGGCCTTGCGTAGCGCGTCCTGCATGAGATCGGTTTTGCATTGCACGAGTCGATCGAGAGTGTCGGCCGACACCGCAGACCAACCGGAGTCGGTCAAGACCGCGCGGAAGCAGGCCTGATCAGTCAGCCCGACATAGCGTGCATGGTATCTGTCCGGAGCAAGCGTCACACCTTCCATTCGAAGCACCTGTCGAAACATCTCGAGATGCAGCGGCTCGGTGTCGAACAACACCCCGTCGAAATCGAACATGACTGCTTTGATCGTGGCCATGTGTTTCCACCCATACCTGGTTACGGCTGATCGACACAACCGGCCTGCGCATGGTTCATAAGAACTTAACCATCTCCTGACCTCGTTGTAATCCTGTGCCCGTACGATGGTCCGACTGATACCTCCAGCCTGGCTCCTGACAGCCTCCGCATGGCCGGCCTCGCAGTCCGCTTGCAGTCTGCGCACACATCGCCCATCATCATAGAAATCCTCCGGGAGAACCCCCATGGCACCCCTCGATGCTCCTCCGCTCTCGATCGAACAGGGGACCTGTTATGCCCTGTTCGCCTATGACATTGGATTGGCGATCAATCTCGATGAGGCGGAACGGCACGTCACCGCAATCAAAGAACGCGGGCGCATCCGCCACAAAGCGCGAGCCCCGCACTATTTTGAATACCGTCCGGCTCCGCTTCGGCTGACACAGGAAACCGTCTCTCTGGCTTTCGGCGACTATCGATCCAGCGAAGCCGTGGAAGTCATGCTGTACGACTTCGGCGCGGTCACCGTCATCTACCGCATTCCGCTCAACGGTCCCTTTGAAGGCCTACTGAGCTTGAGCGAATCGCTCTATGAAAATGAGACGCTGCTGGCGGAATCGCGCCACCGCCTGGATCAACTGGTGCGCGACATCTATCCGGCCATCGAGCGGCCGTCCACGTCGAAGGAGGTCGAGGACTACCTGATTTTTTCCATTGAACGCTGCACACCCTCGGCCATCCAAACCTTCGGCGCGCCCTACGATCCGTTGTTTGCCCATGTGCTTCGTAGCGAACGCACGCGACTCTCCGACCAGGAAATCCATGAAGCAACGTCCTGCCGGATTTCATTCAGCCGTGATGACACCGCCCTGATCGACTGGAATGCCGCCCTCGTCTTCGGACAGGACATGGATGACGTGCGGGCCGTGCTGGAGTTTGTGAACGTCGAGCTGCTTGAAATGCGCGCCCTGGATGAGCAACTGGATACGGCGCTCGACCAGGGATATGACGCGCTCACGCGAAAGACCGGCCTGACATCATGGCTGCCCGGCTCGCACGAAGTCGCATTGACGCACATCGGGCAATTGCAAGTCGACAGCGCTGTGCTCTTCGAGCGGGTGGCCAATACCTTGAAGCTACTCGGCGATCAATACCTGGCCCGCGTCTATCGATTGGCCTCCCAACGCTTTCACTTGGAAGCCTGGGACGCCAGCATCATCAGAAAACTACAGACCCTGGAAAGCATTTACGGAAAAATGACCGACCGCGCCACGACTCAACGGATGGAAGTGCTCGAATGGATCATCATCGTGCTCATCGCGATTTCGATTGCCATCTCCTTCCTTCCGATCACCGGCCACTAAGCGAAGGGGCTCAGGCCCCATTGAAGAGATATGGTAGAACCCCTGCTGATGAACCATCAATGCCGATTCGATCCCGTGCGCGGCACGATTCACGCCGGATGGCTCCGCGGCCTGGCCGGCCTCTTGGCCGTTCTCAGCCTCGCAGGCTGCCTGTCTCCCCCGACGCTCAATCGAGCCGTTCTCGCCTACGACGAAGCCATCACCGACGCTATTTCCAAACAGCTTCTCATCAATATCGCGCGGGCGCACCATCATGAGCCGATTCACTTCACCGGCGTCGCCAACGTGGCAGCCACCTTCGATTTCCGTATCAACGCGGGCGCCACACCGGCCCTCACCGGAGAACACGGCCGTACATTGGTTCCCTTATTCGGAGGATCAATCGCCGAAAATCCCACCATCAGCATTACGCCGATCGAAGGAGAGGAGTTCACCAAGCGAATCCTGGCGCCGTTCCAGGAAAGCAAACTCACCCTGCTGCTCCGGCAAGGTGTCGACATCGATCTCCTCCTGCGGCTCATGGCCAAAGAACTTCGTCTGAAACACAAAGGCGAAGAAGTCGCCTACCGCAATAGTCCCTCCGACAAAGACGGCTATGACATGTTCCGCAAAGTCGTCCTGCACTTGTCGGCCATTCAAGATGCCAATCACCTCTATGCGGAAGCCTTGACGTTCGAGCGCACCTGGACCATCCCGGCCGAGTCCGTGACCGCCGAAGGCTTTGCTACGCTGGAGCAGCAATACCTCATCACGTACCAGAGCGAGACACGCACCTACACCCTGCGCAAGCCGGTCTCCGGACGCATTCTCATTACGAATTATGATCCCGCCACGCTACCGCCCGCAGAACGGGTCCGATTGCACGAAACCGCAGACCAGCGCCCCGTCAACGATGTCTCCTTCGACATTCGAGCAGGGCATGTCGGAGGAGAGTGGCCGTTGCAGGGCGATTTCAGACTGCGCAGCTTTAACGCGATGTTGAATTTTTTGGGGCACGCCGTGGATGAAGACCGCGAGTATGCCGTGGAAAAGGATCCGCGTACGCCCCCCGTGGCCGAAAATCCCGTGTACACGATGGACCTGCTCATCCTCGATCACACGCTGGACGAACCGGCCCTGGCCGTGAAATCCCATGGCCGCTATTATGCGATCAATGCCACGGGACCCCAGGCGCGCTGGAACCGCGAAGCGTTCAAATTGCTCTCCCAACTGTTTCAGATGACCGTCACCGACGTGCCGCGAACCGGCGTGCCGAGCATCACCATCGCCAAATAGGCCTCAGTCGACAGATCACCCGTGCACAGTTTTTTGTTCCCGCTCTCTTGAAACTTCGATGGCGCTCCAGTAGGGTTGGACCATCGACAGAACGCGGGCCGCCCGACTCTCGCCACGAGTGACGTACCCGTCCGCCCCTGATTCACACCCATGCGCCGCAATGTCATCAGTCGCTCCCTGCTCTGGCAGTGGACACCGCTCCTTATCAGCTTGTGCCTCGCGATGCCCGCCTGGGCCGACGAGGTGCACCTGTTGAACGGAGATCGCCTGACCGGCACGATTGTCAAAATGGAGGAGCGCGTCCTCACCCTGCAGACCGACTACGGGGGTGAGGTGAAAATCGATTGGGGCAAAGTCGAGAGCCTGAAGTCCGACGGCCCACTGAAGATTCTGGTGCCGGGCGAATCGCACGATGTACTTCGCGATTTTCTGTACGGCGCACAGGCCCTGCGTGAGACCAGCGAACTGGGGCCCGAGAGTCCCGTGCCCTTGGCCGACGTCACCGCCATCAATCTCGAGCCGCTCCGGCTGACAGGAACGGTCACGGTCGGCGGCAACAGCACCTCGGGCAACAGCAGCACGAAAGCCTTCAACAGCGCCGCCCGCTTGACGATTCAAGCGTACCGTCAACGACTGTTACTCGAAGGGAAATACAACTACGGGCAGGCCGGCGACCTCGTGACGGCCAGAAACTCACTGGCCAGTGTCAAACACAACTACTTCCTGAGCAAGCAGATCTTCATCGAATCCTTCGGCATGCTTGAAAAGGACACCCTGCAGAACCTCCAGCTCCGATCCACAATCGGTAGCGGCTTGGGATATCAGTTTTACGAGAGTGCCCGAACCACCCTCTCGCTCTCCCTGGGCCTTGCCCATGTGAGCGAGCACTTCACCAACAGTCCGAACACGCAAACTCCATCAGGCCGATGGAGTCTGCGCTGGGAACATGCCGTATGGCCGGACCGCGTCAAGGTCTTCCACCGCCATGAAGGCTTCTACGATGTCAATGCCGGCAATGCCTTCCGTATCAATGCGGACCAGGGAGTCCGGATTACCGTCTACAAGAATCTCTTCTTCAATGTGGAATACGACCTTCGATTGAATACGCAACCCGCGCCGGGACGGGAGAAAATCGACGAATCCCTCATTTTTGGCGTGGGCTACGAATTCAAGTGAGGGCCGAAGCAAGTACGTCGCAGCGGCCCCTAATTGCCCGCTGCCCGCTCACCCTGTTCGCTGCTTCCGGCACTAGCCCGCATTATTCATGACGGTTCGTCGCGAAATCGCCGAGTCACGTTGCGAGACCGGCGCGCGGAGCCGGGAGGACCCAAGGCGTACTCGTGCAGTACGTCGAGGGTCCGAGGGGCGAGCCCGCCGGCCGAAGGCTCGTCGCAGCAGTGAATCGGCGATTGCAGCAGAAGTGCTCACGAATAATGCGGGCTAGGCTTCACGGCTGCCGCTCGACCGGCCAACCGTCCGGTCGCCCAGGCCCACTGAAAATTGAACCCGCCGATCCGCCCGTCGCAATCGAGCACCTCCCCGACCAAATACAGGCCGGGGACCACCTTTGACTCCATCGTGCGGAAGTTGATCTCTTCGAGCGGAATCCCCCCAGCCGTCACTTCGGCGAAATTCCACCCTCGATCGCGCACGACAGGAAACCGGAACCGGGTGAGAGCCGACAGGAGACGATCACGAATGTTGCGTGACACCTGGGCGCTTGCCTGCTGCAGGTCGCCCTCCACATGACGACAGAGGGCCTCGGCGCATCGCTCTGGCAAGACCTCCATCAACAGCTTTAGCAGCGATCGTCGAGGATACTTAGCAGCCTGTGCCAGAAACCATTCACGCGCCTGTTCCGTCGTACGCCCGGGCAAAAAGTTTCCGTAGAGTTCGACCGCCTCATCCCGTTCCCGGGCCAAACACCAGAAGCGACTCGCATCCATCACCACCGGGCCGCTGATCCCGAAATGTGTCCACAGGAGACTGCCCGTCCGCCGATCGACCGGCCGCCCCTGCACTACCGTCTGGATCTCGACATCCTGCGAAAGCCCCGACAGTTCTTTGTGAAAACAGCAGTCGTCGAGAACCAGAGCCACCAGTGCCGGAACCGTCGGCGTCACCCGGTGGCCCAGGCGTCGCGCGAGTCCGTAGCCCGATCCGTCGCTCCCCGTACGTGGCAACGACTGCCCGCCTGTGGCCAGGATGACGCGCCGCGCAACGGTCTCACCTTCTTGGTGCCGAATCACGAACCGGGCAGGCTCCGGCTTGCCCGCGTCTCCTGTGCCGTCAAGGCGAACAATATCGGTGACTCGATGACCGGGACGAAGGACCACCCCGAGCGCCCGGCTGCGAGTGAGGAGCGCCTCCAACACGGTCCGCGCCTTGTCGGTCACCGGAAACAGTTTGCCGGTCTCTTCGCACTTGAGGTCCACGCCGAGCGAAGCAAACCACTGGATCGTGTCCTGGACGGGGAAGGCCGCGAGCACGTTGCGAACCAGGTGGCGGGTGCCGAAAAAATCATCCGGCGTCACCACATCATGGGTGACATTGCAGCGGCCGCCGCCGGAAACCAGGATCTTGGCGCCGATGGACTTCGCCCCGTCCAGCAATTCGATCGTCAGATGCGGGTTCCGCTCGGCGGCAAAGATGCCGGCCGCCAGCCCGGCCGCTCCGGCGCCTACGATACAGAGATCAACCGTTGGAGGAATCATTCATTCGCCTCATCTTCTTGGCAGACCGAGGACCGCCGCACGGAGCAATCGTGTGAGGCAACCACGCTCGATACGGACGAGCCGGGCCATGAGAGTCCTGCGGGTCGATCGACGGAGCGGCATATGATACAGTCCTGCGACACGTTTCCGACCTTCATCTCACAATCCTGACCTATGGCCGGTTCGACCCTACGCATCGCACTGTTACATCTGGCCCCGCTACCCGGCGCCCTGGCGAAGAATCGTCACCTGATCGCTCACGCGATCACGAAAGCCGCGTGCCTCGGAGCCGCCTGGATCATCACGCCGGAACTCGCGGTCAGCGGCTACACCTTCGCCGATACACTCGGCACGGACTGGATCGCCCCGCAGCCGGATCCCTGGATGGAGAAGGTCCGCCTGTTCGCCGTCCGGAAGCGCGTCTCCATTTTCCTGTCGCATCCCGAACGGGACCCGCAATCCGGTCGACTCTACAACAGCGTGTTCGCCATCACCCCGGACGGACGCCTGGCAGGATCGCATCGCAAGATCAATGCATTGCGCGTCGGATCTGAAGCCTGGTCGACTCCCGGCACGGAGACGACGGTCTTTCCCATGGCGCCGCTCGGGAACGTCGGGATGCTCATCTGCGCCGATGCATACTCACCAGGCATTGCCAACAGCTTGAAGGCGAAGGGCGCGCAGGTGCTGGTCTCGTCCGCGGCCTGGGCTCCTGGACTGCACGGCCCGAACGGCGAGTGGGAACGGTGCACGAAAGACACCGGGCTGCCTCTCTTCGTGTGTAACCGAACCGGATCGGATCGCACACTCGATTTCAGGAAGGCCGACAGTGTGGTGGCTCAGGACGGGCGGCGGCTCCTCTCGATGTCCTCGGAACAGTCCGCCATTTTCCTCATCGACTGGAGCCTGAAGGCAGGCACACTCGCCAAGGCAGAATACCAACGCATCCTCCTGTAAGAACACACGACGAGACGCTTCTGTCCATACATCTGCTCCTCAGCGGTTCTCACGATGTCTTCAGCAGCCTTTCCAACAGGTCGAGTCCAACCGGCCAATCACCGATATCACTGTCCGCATTAATATGTCCGACTGCGCCAACCTGCACAAAAGCACTGCCCCAATCAGCAGCGCAGCGCCGCGCATAGGCGACGGACCCGAACGGATCGTTGCTGCTGGCCACCATCAGACTGGGAAACCGAAGTTTCTCCGAAGGGACCGGCTGAAAACCTTGTGCCGCAGGCGGAAACATGGGGCCGGCAGGATCCGGGACTGCGACCAGAAACGCCGCGCGAACAGGCAACGAGGAACGTTTCGCCCAGTGCGCGACCAACAGACAACCCATGCTATGCGCGATCAGCACAGGCGGAGCAGAAAGACGAGCTAGGGCAGCATCGAGCCCACGCAGCCATTCTTCACAGACCGGACGATCCCAGTCACGCTGTTGCACGCGCTGCCAACCTGGATGCCGTTGCTCCCACAAGCTCTGCCAATGGCCGGGTCCCGAATTGCCGATGCCAGGGACAACCAGGACCACCAGGCCGTCGCTTGTCGAGTTATGCCTTAGCACGCCCTGCGCGCTCCTTGAGCCAGGCGACCGCGCCGGCACCGGCGGTCCGCCCGCTGGCAAAACAGGCCGTGAGTAGATACCCGCCCGTCGGCGCTTCCCAATCCAACATTTCCCCCGCGCAAAACAGCCCGGGGATCGCTCGTACCATCAGTCGCTTATCCAGAGCCTTAAACTCGACCCCGCCGGCGGTGCTGATCGCCTCCTCCAAGGGACGCGGAGCCGCGAGCGTGAGCGGTAACGATTTGATCGCCGCGGCCAGGCGCGTCGGGTCGGCGAAATCTTCTTTCGACACGAGCTCTCGCAACAGACCGGATTTCACCCCTTCAATGTGTGCCCGCCGTTGCAAGTGCGTCGCCATGGTCCGTTTCCCGCGCGGCTGTGAGAGATCCTTGATCAGGCGAGGCAGTTCCCGATCGGGCGCAAGGTCCAGCCGGAGCGTGCCACGGCCGGTAGCCCGAATCTCATCGCGAAGGTAGGGCGCAACCGCGTAAATGATGCCGCCCTCGACGCCGGTTTCCGTGATCACGAACTCCCCCATCCGACGCATCACCGCCCCGGTGGGCGACTTGGCGACCACACCCACGGTCTTGACCGGATACCCGGCGAATTTGCTCCGGAAATGCTCCGTCCATCCCACGTCGAACCCGCAGTTGGCCGGTTCTAACGGCGCGATCGGCACGGCGCGACCGGCCAGCAAGGGCACCCAGGCACCATCCGAGCCAAGCTTGGGCCAACTGCCGCCGCCCAACGCCAGAATGACCGCATCCGCCTCCACGATCTTTGGTCCCTGTGGCGTCTCAAAGCGGGGGGCACCCGATCCGTCCCACCCGCACCAGCGATGCCGAACCTGCACGGTGAGCCCGGCCTGACGCAACCGCCGAAGCCAGGCTCGCAGCAACGGCGCGGCCTTCATATCGGCAGGAAAAATCCGCCCGGAGGAGCCCACAAACGTCTCGACACCCAATTCTTTGGCCCATGCGCGGAGCGCATCCGGACCGAATGCGCTGAGCCAAGGCGCGACCTTGGCCATACGCTCGCCATACCGCGTGAGAAACACGTCCGGCGGATCGGAATGGGTCAGGTTCAGCCCGCCCTTTCCGGCCAACAGAAATTTACGGCCGACCGACGCCATGGCATCGTACAGCGTGACGCGGGCACCGCCGGCCAGCGCCGCCTCCGCCGCCATGAGCCCGGCCGGTCCTCCACCGATAATCGCGATCTTCACCCGTTACCTCTTCATCGTCACAGACAGAAACCACACCGGCCTCATCCGCCCGAAGTCGGTCCGAAGGGGAGCCTTCAATGTCGGGTTGGAATCTACCACGTACGACCGCTTGTTCTCTCGCACGAACACGACCCAGTGCCAGAACGGTCGTCCCTGCTCCAGATGCCACTTGATGGCCAACAACGCGCACTCCGGCAGGCCGTCCCATGAGCGAAACGGCTTGCTCACCCGTGCGATACGGAGGCCGAATTGCGTCAGCACACGCCGCACGTACTCCGTTTCGGACCAGAGCTTCCGGTCTTGAGCCGAGATGCCCAAGGACGCCGCCACGGCCTTCGCCCGGGCATAGGACACACCCGCCAGCGCGGCCGTTGCCGCAATGCCACAACCGGTTCGTTCTTCTTGAACAACGGGCCTGATCACAGGGACAGTTTCATTTTTCGTCCGCCGGAAATGTTGAATCCCTGCCGTTCGTAAAATGTCCTTGTCCGGTCAAACTGCGGTAACGGAGGCGTCGTGACCTCCAGCCTGGTCCATCCTTTCGACCGGACAACCTGCTTCGCCTCTGCCATGAGCAACGTGCCCACCTTGCGAGACCGAAATGCCGGACGCACATACAATTCCGGAATGGTCCCGAATGTGCCCTCTGCATAGAGGGCACGGCTTTCCGACAAGGCCAGAAAACCGGCAGCCGCTTCGCCATCATGTGCCAGCAACACCGTATAGGTCCCGTCTGCCAGCCAGCGCCGCGCCCGACCTTCGGTCTCGACCTGGGAGAATCCGAACGCCGGCGCGCCGATGGCCGTCATGATCTCCTGCAACAACTCACCGACCAAATCGGTAATGAGCGGCGCATCGGAGGGTTGCGCCTGAGTGATTCGAATCGACATGGCGCGAACCTACCCGCAGCAGGCCCGCGCGTCAAGACGAGGTCTGCCGCTGTCAGTAGGGTGATCTGACCGGCAGCAAATAAGACCGGAGGAAGGCCGGATGACTTCGCACTCGCTCACACGCGGCTTCTGCCGAGGCGACGCTCACCGATGCCCAGGTGGAGCGCTGCAACATCGAGTTCCTGTTCTAAGCGATGAAGGACTTCGTCGCTGATCGTGCCGTTATCCCGAAGATCGATCAGAGCCGTGCGCTCAGCTGTTAAGGTTTCATACTGCAGGCGCTGGACGGTTTCGGTAGTCGAGCCCGAAGTGGTCTCCTCCCCCACACTGACCCTGCTGAAACGTTCCAGCCGTTGAAGATACCCCACTCGCACCCGCTCCACCTGCTCGCTCCCCACCCAATTCTCCACCAGTACTTGATCCAGCCGATTCAAGGCCGCCGTCGCCGCATGTTCTCGCGCCAGCGTTTCTTCCTGTTCCAGTCCATCGTCTTCTTTGAGGTGCATTTGCCGGATGATCGGCGGCAATGAGAGGCCCTGCAGGACCAGGGTCGCGAGAATCACGGTGAAGCTGATCAGAATAATCTCAGAGCGAAAGGGAAATGGCCTACCGGTGCTGGTTACCACCGGAAGCGCCAACGCAGCAGCCAGGGTCACGATCCCGCGCATGCCGGTCCAGGAAATGAGGAACAGAGCCGACCATGGAGGCATCGGATCGCGTTGACGCAATTTCGCGCTCACCCATCGCGGGATGAGGGCGGCCAACGGCACCCACAGGAGTCGCACCAGAATGGCGGTCGCGCTCACCCAGGCTCCGGCGATGAGCACCGGACCGAACTGGCTCGGCGGGACCGACTCGCGCAGCGTGCCCAACTGCAGGCCGATCAGAATAAAAATCACTCCGTTCAAGATAAAGATCAGAAGATCCCACACCGCGCGTGCCTGCAATCTGGTAGCAGGCGCCACGGCGCCGCTGAACGACTGACGAAGGTACAGGCCACCCGACACACAAGCCAGCACCGCAGAGGCATGTACCGACTCCCCGCAGACCCAGGCGATATAGGGCGCCAGCAGCGTCACGCCGATCTGCGTAAACCCGTCTTCCGTCACGCAGAGCGCCCAGCGCGTGAGCCGGGCCACGCCGATGCCGATCACGACCCCAGCCAACGCGGCGAAGACGAACTCGAACAGCGTATGGCCGAGTGCAAACGAACCGCTCATTGCGGCGCCCACGGCCGCCCGATACAGCACCAGCGCCGTGGCATCGTTGACCAGGCTTTCGCCCTCCAGAATGGTGACGATCCGGCGCGGGATCCTCAGCCGCTTCCCGATGGCCGTCGCAGACACGGCGTCAGGCGGCGAGACGATCGCGCCCAGCGCGATGGCCTCCGCCCACCCGATACCGGGCAAGAGCGCATGGGCCACACAGGCCACCCCGGCGGAGGTCGCCAGGACCAACCCCACCGCCAAAAGAGAAATCGGCCGGAGATTCTGTCGAAACTCGCGCCAAGACGTGAAATAAGCGGCAGCCCACAAGATCGGCGGCAGGAAGACCAGGAACACGAGGTCCGGATGGAGTGTCACTGCGGGCAAACCTGGCACCAGACCCAGCGCCAGACCACCCAACACCAGAAAGATCGGATACGGGATATGGACTCTCTGCGCGATGGTCGTCAACGCGAGCACCACCGCGAGCAACATGATGATGATTTCGAGTTGATGCAGGCTTTCCATCGTTGCACAACAACGTTTCTGAGGCGATCGCGCGAGCCGGGCCGATCGCCGCCGCTACAGACAACCGGTTACATCCCGATGATTTCCAGTCGCTGGAGATCGTCGGGAGCGATCGTGAATCGGTCGGAGCGCAGATCTTCCTGGATGTGTTGGAGATTGGTCGTGCCGGTCAGCGGCAACATGCCGATCTGCATCGCGAATCGAAACACCAGTTGCGCCAGCCCCATGCCGTACTTGGCAGCCATGGCCCGTACCTCGGGATCGGCGAACAGCTCCCGATTGGCAGTCAACAACGAGAACCCCTGGTAGACGATGCCATGAGTCCGGCAGATCGCCCGCACGTCCCGATCCCAACCCAACGCCGCGTAACAACGATTTTGTACGACCATCGGCTTGTGCGCCGCCCGCGCACAGAGCAGCGTGAGTTGATCCGCCGTCACGTTGCTGATGCCGATCATCTTCGCCTTCCCCGCATCGTAGAGCGCTTCAATGGCCGCCCAGACCTCCCAGTCGGCATCGCTCAACCCGCGCCGCCCATAGGGGCCGTGCAACACATAGGAATCGAGATAGTCGGTGTGGAGATGGACGAGGGAACTGTCGAACGATTGTTTCACCTGCGTCGTAAGATCGGCCTGCGCATCGTAGGGCGTGCGATGATCCTGACCGTTCACCGGCGTGAACTTGGTTTGCAGAAAAAGCCGGTCCCGAGGCGTGCCCTGCTTCGCCAGCTCCAACAAAGCGTCCCCGACCAGGGCTTCCTCATAATGGATCAACTGATTGGCGGTATCGATCGCCGTAAACCCCGCGGCCACGGCCTGCTGCACCAGCTGCGTCGTCGCCTCTTTTTTCCAGGCGGTCCCGTACATGAACGAGGGAATAGGCACCTGATTATAGGCAGTCAGCATGACGTGAACTCCTCCATGCCATACCATACACAGATCTTCGCGACGGTCTCAATGTTCCGATGATCGAAGGTCGTGCCCAGTTGGAGCGTGCCCGTCGGGCCGCCCACGGGATCGGCGGCGCTGCCATCCACCCGGCCAAGCAGCCAGCACGTTCGGCAGCAGGATCGCCGTTGTGCTGGGCTGGGTGAGAGACTGCAGGCAATTGTCGGTCCTCTGCTCGTGCGACGGAAACACCGGCACGACCCTGTGTCCACCGGGACTCCTGCCTTCCCGATCTCATCGACAGCCCTTCCGTTTGTATGATATATAGCACCTATATATCGCTCTCGATGGAGGCTCACATGGCATCTACGATGATTCAAGTTCCAGTCCTCATGAGCCCCAGCCAGAAACGTCGGCTCGCGCAAAAGGCGAAAGCCGCCAACCTCACTATGGCGGAACTCCTGCGAGAGGGCGGCGAACGCTATGCTCCGGCCGACGATCCAGCGCTGCTGGATCACATGGCCAAGCGAGTCATCCAGGAGACGAAGAAAACCATTCGCTCGATCGACAAAACCCTCGCCCTGGTGGCGGAGTCAGAAGCGCGCATGCAGGCGCTCTCCAGGACTCCCAAGAAAGGATAACGATGGGGCTCACCGAGCGCGTGTGGGATGCTTTCGCCAACACCATCAAGCTGAACGACAAAGTGGACCAACTCAGCACCACGGTGGCCAAACAGCAATCGCATATCGAAGACCTCAACGCGCGTGTGATTCGCCTCGAAGCCGCGCTGGAATTCGCACTCGGCGCCCAACGGTCCCGGCGCCTGCCTAAACCACCCCGCTAGCCCTTATCCGGATCCAACTGGCTCACTTCATGGGCGGGCCTTCGCCGGATCGTACGTCATGGCCAACACACTATCCGGCCCAATGACTGTGGTCAGGTTGCCGACCTGGGGCGGAGAAACGACCGGAACATTTTTTTGCTCCCCTCATTCTGCAAGAACGCTCCCTCCACAACCCAGCGCTTCAGATTGTCTCAGCTGAATTGCTAGCAACTTTCTACACACCTCATTGTAAATGCTCTATTTAATCGTCATCACATTGTCTTGACGCAATGGATTTCTCGCGTTATCTTTATGAGCAAGAGAGGTGAGCTATGCCAACCCGTGCACTTCGGAGCGAAAAATTGGACCTTCGGGTAAGCTCCACAACCAAGCGAACCTTGGAAGCGGCCGCCTTGGCCACCCACCGTACCGTCAGCGCGTTCGTGCTTGAAAGCGCACTGGCGCGGGCAGAGGAAGCCCTGCTAGATCGCCGAACGTTTCATGTAACCAAGGCCAAGTGGACTGAGTTCTTGGCCGCACTGGATGCTCCGACTCGCCCCCTCCCTCGGGTGCAGCGCCTCCTCACAGAGCCGGGCTTCTTTGACACCACGCCGACACCAAGTTCTCACAAAACGCGGTGACTCGACGCATCGACAAGCGTCAACCGCACCACGCCGTTGACGCATTCGACTGCGGTCAGGACACTCTCAATCGCTTCCTCCAGAAGCACGCGCTGCACAATCAACACAGCGGAGGAGCGCAGACCTATGTGGGACTATCTGAGCAAACGGTGATCGGCTACTACGCCCTCGCTGTAGGATCGGTAGAGTTAGAACAGGCCCCGGAGCGAGTGCGGAAGGGACTGGCCAAGCATGCCATTCCGATCATGCTACTTGCCAGATTAGCGGTGGACCTCCGCTGGCAAAAGCAAGGGGTCGGTGCGGCCTTGTTGAAGGATGCGATGCTGAGAACGCTACAGGCTGCCGATATCGCAGGAATTCGCGCCTTCGTGGTCCATGCCAAGGATCAGGCCGCGAGCACGTTCTACGCACGGTTCGATTTCCTCCGATCACCAACTGACCCACTGCATCTTTTCATGCTCCTCAAAGATGTACGAAAGGTCGTCGGATAGCCAAAAATGAAAAAAATGGTCAAAAAAAGGGAGTCTTTCTGTCACGATCCTTTCGATCGCCCACGCGAACGCAGCGGCGCCTCCCTGCCAAAGCGCTTCACCATTTGGCGTGCCCATCCTCCTCGCCGAACAGGCGGCCCAGCTCTACTACGGATCCACTCATTTGCCAAGATGGCTGAACGGCTCTGAACACCAAGGCCTTGAAGCCGTATTCGATGCGCGCGATGGATCAGGCCGCTTCAGACAATCGGTGAGATATCAGAAAAAAATCCCCCAAAATTTGATACAGTGCGCTGTCACCTTCGGCGAGGAGCACAGACCCTTGGACATGGATGCAGAACCGGTCAATCAGGTCGTAGAACTTCGACTCACCTACCGCTACATCGAAGACCATCCCTGGACCGTGCAGGCCATCAACGGATTTCTCTCTGCCTATTTCATGGAGAAGCCCGGGTTTTCCGTGCAGCGACACTTCGACGATCTCGAATCCGGCATGCACGTCTGGCTCTGCGAGATTCCGTCCAACATGAAAATCACGGTGCTCTTGCGGCGGTTGCAGGCGGACATTCCGCCCTGCCGCCACATTCAACCCGCCACCGAACCCTCGGCCAGAGCGCAATATGTCATCGACCGTCCCGAGTGATCGACGACGCTTGCGCCATGCACAGCGCCATGACCACACTGGCGGCAGGTGAACAAGGGAGGTTCGGCATGCGAGTGATTGTGATCGGAGGAACGGGCACTATCGGATCCGCCGTCGTAAAGCTACTCTCGACGCGGTACGATGTGGTGACGGTGGGACACAAGAGGGGAACGTATCAGGTCGATCTGGCCTCGCCGGACTCCATCACCAGCCTCTTCAAGAGCATCGGTACCTGCGACGCAGTCGTGAGCACCGCCGGGATCGCCAAATTCGCAAGTCTGGATGAACTGACCTACGAGGACTACTTCATCGGGCTGAAGAACAAACTGATGGGCCAGGCGAATCTGGTGCGGATCGGCAGACCGTTCGTAACCAACCATGGATCGTTCACGCTCACCAGCGGCGTGCTCAGCCAGGAGCCCATGAAAGGCAGCTGCGCGATCAGCATGGCCAATGCCGGCTTGGAAGGGTTTGTCCGTGCCGCTGCCATCGACCTGCCGCGAAGCCTGCGCGTGAACGTCGTCAGCCCGCCCTGGGTGACGGAAACGCTGATTGCGAGAGGTATGGACCCGTCGATCGGCTTGCCGGCTGAGACAGTCGCGCAATGTTATCTCGCCAGTGTGGAAGGCACGATGACGGGGCAGGTGATCGATCCGAGAAAGATCATTTCAAGGTAACACTGGTTATCCGGTGGCCGAAATGTTACTACACAACCCGTAAAGCCTATGAGTTCTTCATGGAATCAGTTTCGCTAATCGGATTGGCTATGGAGCACAAACTTTTAGGGTTGGTGTTTCGACTCGATATTTTGAACGATTACCGCTTCACAGGGGACACTCACTAAAGCTGAGGGATCAAGACACGTCGATCTTCATGATGCGCCCCCAGAACTCGGCTTTTCGTTGCCCAACAAACACGATCTTTGCCAAATAAATGCCTGGCTCCAAAATGAAGACATTTCCCAAGTGGTACTCTTCACCAGGCTCCATGAAGAACTCTACCTTCCCCTCCTGATCGGTATATTCCATTAGCAGGTCGGTTTCTGGGACAACAGGCTGGGCGAGCCACCCGCTACCCTTATCCCACCAATCGATATGCGCTACCGTTCCAGATGCCTGAGAGTTCACTTTGCGCAACTGCAGACTCCCCGCATAGCGAATGGAACCTTCGAATTGTGGCTCCAGTAATGAAGGCGAATCGGTGGTGGCGTCAATGCACCGCTGGCCGGTATTTCTTAAGACCACATCGATAAAAACCAATTTACTTCCTGGCTTCCACTCAGAAGTTTGCGCATTGAGATCGATGGATAGTCCACTTTCTCCTGAACGACGAATGACATATTGGTAAAGAACCCATCCCCCGCCTATGAGAAGCGCAACAACGGTCGCCAGGTGGTCAGCAATTTCGGCAAAGGTCTTCAGTGACACATCTCTCTCCTAGATCGTGCCGGCAAGGTCAATGTATCTCGGGTCTTCTGCTTCTCGATTTCGTCAATTTATTTCCTGAAATCGACAGCTTTTTCTTTTGCGCTAAGCCTTTTGCAATGCCTTATTCTGGGCGGTTTCAAGTTCCAAGTGCAACGGGTGAATGATGGCGCAGGTGCGCATCGACTTCCAGGGGCGTGGCGAAGTGGAGACACTTTCTCGGGCGCGTCTTCCGACGATGGGCGATGGCGTTCAACTCGCGCTGCGTGTAGCCCGACAAGTCCGTCCCCTTGGGCAAGTACTGCCGCAGCAGCCCATTGGTGTTCTCGTTGGTCCCCCGTTGCCAGGGGCTATGCGGATCCGCAAAGAAGATGCGGATGGCCAGTCGCTGGGCCAGACGCTCGTGCTCGGCCATCTCTTTTCCCCGATCGTAGGTCAAGGTGTTGCGCAGCGGCGCGGGGACATGCCGGAGTTTCTTCGTGAAGCCCGCTCGGGCACTTCTCGCATCCGTCCCCTCCATCCGGGCCAGCAGGACCAGGCGCGTCGTCCGCTCCACCAGCGTACCGACGGCCGAGCCATTGCGGGCGCCTTTGAGGAGGTCGCCTTCCCAGTGGCCAGGCACCGTGCGGGTGGCGACCTCAGCGGGGCGTTCGACAATGGGCGTCAGGGTGGGGAGCTGGCCCCGTCGATCGATTCCTCGCGCCCGAGGCCGGCGCGCCTGCCGGAGCGCCGTCAGCAGTTCGCTCCGCAACGTGCCACGGGGCAACACATACAGGCCCACATAGATGGTTTCGGTCGAGAGGTGTTTCCGCATGTCGTCAGGATACGCACGTTTGAGCCGTCCGGCAATCTGCTCGGGCGAGCAGCCTTGAGTCAGATGGGTCCGGACATACTGCCACAGCCAGGGATCCAGGCGTTTGCGGGGGCGCCGTGGCCGACGAGCTCTGGCGGCCGCCTGTGTCTGCGCCGTCCAGGCGCGATAGGAACGGCCCCGCGCCGTGTGGCGGGCGTATTCGCGGCTTACGGTGCTGGGGGCGCGCTCCAACACCCTCGCCATCGTTCGCAACGACTGGCCGTGGGCCAGTCCCAAGCTCAAGGTCTCACGTTCTTCGGCACTCATGTGTCTGTACGATCTCTTTGACATGGCAACACCGTAGCCCATCCGGGCGTGAAGTGTTGCACTTGGAGTTAGAACTCAAGCTGGTTTTCACGCCGAGCCTTATCGAGCCCTTAACGGATTGTCTGGCGTCTTGATCGGATCTAACCTTAGCCGTGATCAAGCCATCGCTCTCCGAGACAAAGCAGTCCAAGCTGGCTTTCCTCCTGATTCCTACGTCGTGTGGAAGATCGAAGAAGAGGTCGACGCCCATTAAATCCAAACCGCCACGAACCAGAGCTTAAACCCTTTTCGGGTAATGTACCCATGGTTTCATCCGCGCTATCACGATCCATCTGCCGCGATCGCCAGCGAAAGGTGGCGGTATGCGATCTAATTATTCCAGGCCGTACATGTATTCTTTCGGATACTGACGAGTATCCGATCAGATACTCTGCGCGCAACCTTTTCGCAATTACTTAAGTATATAAAGCAGACAAAGACATCCAAGCCATGTTTCGCCCTGACACCGTGAAGAGTCTCCATCCTGTCGAAATCGTCTCTGCTTACGACGCCCCCTGACGAATGTGTTGCGCGATAGCAACTGGTTGGAACATTCGTTGCAGCTATGCGAGGAGGCTGATCAGGAGAGACTCTGCTGTTGACCAGACTAAGACGGAAAGGAGCCTTGATGAAAGCCTTACACTGTGCACTGGTTTCCTTCGGTCTGCTTGGATCATTCGGTTGCTCGCTGCCACAGAGAGCCACTAAGGTCATTGAGTTACCCGAGAATAAATCTTCGGTTGTGACCTACTCCGCTGAACTGCGAGGCGCATACATACGAGCTCCAAACGCTAAGTTTGAGATTTGCGCTGAACCTGCGCCTGATGTGGCACTCGAATCCGTAGAAAAGATAACCGCGAGCCTCAAGGGAATACTCCAGACTGGTCAAACCGTCGAAGGCTCTCTCTCAACCGAACTCGCCACCAAAGTTGTCCAACTCGCTGGGCGGACACAACTCGTGCTGCTGGCGCGTGAGATGCTATTTCGCGCATGCGAACTTTCTCTCAACAATGATGTGAAACCAGATACCGTTGTTCACTTGTATACCGTTGCCGCCGATCTGGTCAAAGACCTCGGAGCGGCAGACAAGATTCGAGCGAAGGCCGATCTCACAAAAGCCAGTGAAGCGGCGAAGAAAGCCGGCATAACGATCGATAAAATCTTGAATGAGTAATGGTTAGCCTATAGGCACCTTGGAGGGAAAGTCATGGCAAAGATGGCGAAAATCCTAAAGGCATTCGCAGAGTCCAAAGAAGCCGTGCTGATGATCATTCCCGAGCTAGGACCGATACTCGCTACCATCGAGGGCTTGGATGACGACGTGGTGACGGTAAAACCAGAAGGATATCCAAGAATGATCATGCACGTTGCTAGCGCAATGATCCAGCGCGACTGATTCCTGACCTGAACCTACGGAAGATACGAAGACAAGCTCGGTGAAATGCGAATGGAACACCTGCTCAATCAGAATAATCTCATTGCGTGAATAGGTAATGCGGGATGGCACATTGATTTCCTAAAGACCGTGTAGTCTCTGCGATCCAACACATCGAGCAGAAGGAGACCACAATGCCTGTCGTAAATTTTTCCAAAGGCACCAAGGCATACACATTTCGATCTCTTGATGTTCGGCCCGATGATTCCGATGCCCGGGACTATATTTTCTCCCCTAGCTTAGCGTTGCTTCCACCCGAACGGCCGTTCCACGGTGGCGTCCCAATCCTGGATCAGGGCGAGGAAGGAGCTTGCGTCGGGTTTGCATTGGCCACCGTCATCAATGTCAGTCTACGCCAACGAAAACTATTGACGGGTCCGCGCGGAGGACAACGAGCGGCATTTGATCCAGTCAGTGCACGAATGCTTTACGAGTTAGCCAAGCGTTATGACGAATGGAAAGGGGAAAACTATGATGGAACGAGTCCCCGCGGCGCAATGAAAGGCTGGCATCATCATGGCGTAGCGCTGGAGGCGATCTGGCCATCCAAGCTCTTGAAGAATCGCCACGGGCGCCTGGTTCCCGACCGGGCATTCACACCGAAAAGAGCGGACGAAGCTAAGCATCATCCAATTGGTTCGTACTACCGGATTCTTGACAGTGATGTGAGCCACGTGCAGGCGGCGGTGGTAGAAGGGGAGGCTATCCTGGCTTCAGCCTGGGTACACGACGGCTGGGATCCAAAGAACCTCGTCCGGACCAAGAAAAAAGGCGGGCTACCGCGGATTCTCCCGCATCGTAGAGGGAAGGGGCTACACGCTTTCGCCATCGTAGGTTACACATCTGATGGATTCATCATTCAAAATTCCTGGGGACGGACCTGGGGTTCTGAGGGACTAGCCCTATTACATTATGAAGATTGGATGGAACATCGGCAGGATGCTTGGGTAGTTCGGCCCGGTCCAAAGACTTTGGATCAGACTGGGGTACCTCAAATATTTGTAGTAGGCTTTGCGGGTGCAGGCAGTGCCGTCGGGACCGTATCGCGGGCGGGCTCTTATGCCGAAGGAATCGAATTGACGAATCCGGAATCCGTGTCACATATGATCAACACCGGCGACAAGGGAGCGCTCTCACAGGATGGCGCATTGATCACCGATCCCTTGCATTTACCCGAGATGGCACGGAAGGTATTATCGACTCCAACTCTCTCCGATGGGTGTCATCACGTGATGCTTTACGCACACGGGGGGCTGAACTCCGAAACTGCGGCGGCGACTGTAGCTGATCGTCTTTGGGGACTGGCTAACTCGAACAAGGTGTGCGCGTACTTTTTCATCTACGAATCAGGGTGGGACGAAGCTCTGTTAGGGCAGCTTAAGAGCCAGGATGATGCGGCAGGACCAACTGGATTTTCCATCGGAGATGCCTGGGAGAAGTTCAAGCAAGGCCTTGGAGATACGATTCATAACGGGCAACGATGGTTGGGAGAGAAACTGCGGGACACCGTTCGCAAGAATTTTTGGAATGAAATGAAAGATCGGGCTCAAGGGGCGACCACACCCAAGGGCGGAGCATGTCTTTTCATGAATCAGCTCTTTGCCGCCATGGCCACCACACCCAACGAACAGTATAAACTCCATCTCGTGGGCCACAGTGCCGGCTCAGTCTATCACGGCTGGCTCTATCAAAACGTGTTACAACCTCGTCTGCAGGGCACCAACGTGAGACTGGCTTCGATTCAATTCATGGCGCCAGCCATCACCATCGCACGAGCACAGGCGGCATTCTCACTAGGCGGGCAATGGGCGGTCGCACCATCAAATTTTCTGGTCTACAGCCTCGACCCAAAGGATGAGGATGCGGACAGTATCACTATCTATCCAAGTTCGCTCCTGACTTATGTCGCCGACTGCTTAGAACACCAGACGCAGCGGGTGCCGGTCTTGGGATTGCGGAATGATTTTCATGCACAGGGTCTCACGTTTGCGACATTACGGCCTGCGCGCAATTCTAAACGACACGGTGAATTTGATGAACCAGGGCATGAGATTGAGGATATCATGACTGCTATCGGGCAAGCGCAATTTTGAGAACTCAGGAGCGTGTCCGAATAATCAGAATATCCGTGCTTTGATGAGTCTTGCACTTGATCGCCGGGAAATCGTTCATCCTGAGCCAGTTGTATGCGTCGAAACTTTTTCAACTTTGAATACTCGGACATGCTTCTAGGCAGGAAAACATAAGGCTCGACACAACCAGGTCCAGAAACCCGAGCGGACCAGCTGGACAACCACGAACTGGTAACCGGAGCCACTAACAGACTCTTCACCTGCGCTCTCCATCAGGAGTGCTAACACACCCTGAAGAGCCCCCTTGCAGAACGCATAACAGAAGTGGCCCCATTCGTTTGAACAGCAGCCCGAGGTTTTTAAGTGGCCTCTCTGCTGATTCTCACGCTGCCAGTTTACCCGTCGGCAGCATCACGGCATACGCCTCATCAGGTGTCTGCTTGCCCAGACTCGAATGCGGTCTGGATTGGTTGTACCAGCCCAGATATTGCGTGATCGAGGCTCTGGCTTCCGTGACCGAGTCATCGGCGTACAAATACACCTGCTCGTATTTCACCGATTTCCACAGGCGCTCCACGAACACATTATCCCTCCAGGCGCCGTGTCCATCCATGCTGAGCTTACAACCCTGTTCTTTAACGGCATGCACAAACGCATGCGCGCTGAACTGACTGCCCTGGTCGGTGTTCACAATCTCCGGCTTGCCGTGGCGAGTGAACGCCTCCTGGAGCACCTCGACCGCATGACCGGTCTCCAGCGTGATGGCGACTTTCTCGGCCAGTACTTTGCGGCTGGCCCAGTCCACCACGGCGGTGAGGTAGACGAACCCTTTGGCCATCGGGATATAGGTCGTGTCCAGTGCCCACACCTGGTTGGCCCGGTTGATGGTGAGTCCGCGCAGCAGGTAGGGATAGATTTCATGCCCAGGGCGCTTCGTGCTGGTCCCCGGCTTCCGGTAGAGCGCCTCCATGCCCATGCGCACCATCAGTGTGCCCACATGGTTCCGCCCGACCGTGAAGCCCTCCCGATTCAGCTGGTCGCGCAACAGGCGTGCGCCCATGAACGGGTGCTCCAAGTGCAACGCGTCCAGGCGACGCATCAGCACCAAATCGGCCGCGCCGACAGACTTGGGCACATAGCAGTGTGTTGACAAACCTTCTCCTCCTCTCGCCGCAGTTGTGATAAGAGAAACCTCCATCAGGAGGGCCACGCCAATGATGGGGACAGCCGATCCGCAACCGTCGATGTTCTACCGCATCAATCTGGAGCAGTTTGTGACCGCCGATCATCCGATGCGGAAGATCCGCCCGTTGATCGACACGGCACGGATCCGACAGCTCTGCGAACCCCTGTATGCCGAGACCGGTCGCCCGTCGATTCCGCCGGAGCAGCTGTTTCTCGCCCTCCTGGGCGGCTATCTCCTGGGCGTGACCTCCGAGCGGGCCTTGGTGCGTGAGCTGACGGGCAACCTCGTCCTACGTTGGTTTGTCGGGCTGGATTTGGATCAGACCCCGTGGGATCACTCCACGTTCTCGCAGAACCGCAAGCGGCGGTTTACAGAAAGCGGCTTGCTCGAACGCTTGTTTGATGAGACCGTGGCGCTGGCCATCAAACAGCGGCTGGTCTCCCAACATACGACCTTGGATGGCACGCTGGTGCAGGCCAATGCCTCACACAAGAGCTTTGTCCCCATGGAAGTGTTCCTGAAGCCGGCCGAGTACAAGCGGCGGATTCGCTCGCTGGATCAGGGGGCGGACCAGGAGCAGGATCCGGGGAATCCCACGGTCACATTTCGTGGCGAGCGGCGCTCGAATCAAACCCATGTCTCCACGACTGACCCGGATGCGAAGCTGGCGAACAAGGGCAATGGCACGGCGGCGCTGGTGGGCTATACCGTGAACGGTCTGATGGAGAATCGGCATCGGCTGTTGCTCGGCATCACTGTGGAGACGTTCCGGGGACCCGCGTCGGAAACGGACGGCGGGCGGCAGTTGATCGATCTCTTCCATGAGAAGCAGGCGCTGCGGATTCAGACGGTCGGGGCCGATAAGGGCTATTTTGCCAAGCCGTTCCTGACGGCCCTCGTCCGGCGGCGCATCACGCCGCACATTGCCGCCAAAACCACCGGACGAGAAGCGGTGCATCAGCGGGTGAGACGGCTGAGCCGGACCGTGGGCTATCGCCTCTCGCAACGGGCGCGAAAGAAGATTGAGGAGCTCTGGGGCGAGGCGAAATGCTGGCATGGCTTCCGGCGCTTCCAACGGCGGGGGCTCTTACAGGTCCGAGACGAAGCCTATCTGATGGGGTGGTTGCTGAATCTGAAGCGACTGGCGAAATTGCTCCCGGCTCCGGCTTAGCGGGGGGGCGGAGCGATCGGGGCCTACGGGGAGGAGGAGGAAGCCCAGGAGAAATAGGGCACAATCCCATAATTGACAAGTTGCCCATCCACAATAGAGACCGGAATCAGGCCAGACGACACTGTGGAAACAGTTCAAAAGACTTGTTTGTCAACACACTGATAGTAAACACTGCCGCGGCTGATCCCTGCCAACTGCGCCTGGCGGCTGATCGGCAGGGCGTGCGTGGAGTCCATCATCGCGTTGCGCTCAGCAATCCCACCTTGGTGAGCGCCCCTTCTAAAAAATCATTCTCCAGCGTGAGCTGCCCAATCTTGGCATGCAAGGCCTTCAGATCAACCGGCGGCTCCGCCGGCGCGGCTCCACAGCCAAAGACATCGGCCGCTCGCTCGCTGAGTTGGCGTTTCCACTCTGTAATCTGGTTGGGATGCACCTCAAACCGCTGGGCCAGTTCGGCCAGCGTCTTGTCGCCGCTCATCGCGGCCAACGCCACTTGAGCTTTGAACACCGCTGAGTGCGTCCGTCTCGTTCGTTTTGCCATCGCCTGCTCCATTTCATCGCCCTGTCAGGGCATCAACGGTAGCAGATTCTCCACTTAACGGCTTGTTCAAATTTCCGGGGCCACTTCTTAGCCTCTGGTGCGAATGCGATCCAGCTCCGCTCCATCACACAGAGACATTCGTGCACCTTTTCTCAAGCTCCTCTCCCAGCGTTCTCTCCAGTTTCTGGTCCAAGCGAGCGATCCAGGCCGTAGCCTCGGCGATCTTCCTGTTCACAAGATCCTTATCGTCACTTCCTGGCTATCACCCCTTCCTCGCCTATCTCTGCATCAGGTCAAAGGTCCCCAGCGGATGGGCGCGACCATTCACGACCATGTCCACACGATGTATCCCGGGATAGTGCCTGCGAGTCGTCAGTTGCGCGAGTGACAACGTCTTATTCAATTTCAATTGCACGGTCTCGTGCGGAGCCAGCTGGACTGTCCTCAACTTAAATACCTTAGGACGGTGCATGCCGTTGGCCTTGACGTACTGGACACGCAAGTCCACCAGCACCCGTTGCGCAATCGAAGCCGCGTTGGCAATCTCGCAGGCAATGGCCACAGACGATCCGATCGCTGGGCGTTGTGGGGTGATACGCACCTTTCCCACCGACACCAGCGCCGCATCGCCGAAGCCCAACACATGGAGCGCGCCTGACTCAGCCCGCTTCACCGCCGACCTCAGCGCATGGCGGATGATCCACCGGCGCTCCTCCGTCGCGTCGACCATCCACTGCTTGGCCGTCTCCACGAGCACAGCCGGATGGTCCTTGCCGATGTCGTTCAGGTTATTCGCCACACTTCGACGCACATAGAGCGCCGGGTCATCCTTGAGTCGCTCCAGCAACGACAGCACGGGACGCGGATCGGCCTGAAACGCGTGCAATCGCGGAGCCCATGGCAACCGGGGACGCGTGCCTTCCGACACCAGACGACGCACATCTTCGCTGGAGTCGGCCGACCATTCCATGAGGCGGGCCAACGTCGCCGCCTGATGCCGTTCGAGATACCGGCGAATGCTGAATTCGGCGGTGAAGCGTTGCGTCAGCACATATTGCGCCCGCATGGATGCTTCGAAATGCTCCAGCCCGTACTCCGCCACAAAGAACACATGCGGAAGAAACAGGAAACCGCCCATTCCCTGGGCAACGGTTCGCTCCGGCTTCCGGTCGAGCGACGCCAGCAGGATCTCGACCGCCTTCTCATAGTCGTCCGGCAGAGAACGGCGAAGTTGATGGGCGATTTTCCAGCCGCGTGGCATCAGTTCCAGCACGTCATACCCTTCGAGCGACGACTTCACGAACGCCTTCTGATCGAAGCGAGGAAACACGGCGGCAATCATCCTGGCAATGGTGCGCGGAACATCGGCCCCGAAACTATTCTTGAGCGGTTCAGCCATGAGATCTCACCCTCCGGCAAAGACCGGTCGGAATCCGGCTTTCGTCAGAATGCGCGCCACGTCTTCGCGCTTATCGCCTTGGATTTCAATCCGCCCTTCCTTCACCGTGCCCCCGACGCCGCAGGCCTTCTGCAGCTCTTTGGCCAATTGCTCTTTCTCATCCTGACCGATGCCGACGAAACCCGTCACGACCGTCACCGTTTTGCCACCGCGATGGGCCGTCTGACGAATGATGTCCACGCGCCCGCGATTCTTCGCCTGTCCTGTGGAAGCTGAGGCGAGGTCTGCCCTTTTGTCGCGTTGCGGAGTCGGCGGCAGCTCCACATTCTTCAACGCCGCAAACGGACTCTTCCACGCGACCGACTCACCGTCGATGGGGATACGTTTCTTCTCCTTCATGCCGTCATGCTCCATAGCTCGTCGCTCGCGAGATACGCATCACGTTTCACCTTTTACGCTTCACGATTCCTTCAGTGCCGTTATCTCAACCTGCACGGCATTCGTCCCGTCGCCGATCAACAGCTGCCCGTCTTGAATGGTGCAATGCAATTCCATGTTGCGTTGCGCAAGCCCGGCCAGGGCCCGGCTTCCCTCCAGCGAAAGATTCATCACGGTGAGATTCTTCAACCGCTCAAGCGCAGCCAGATTCTCTTTCCACCACTGCTCCGCAGGACGGCCGCCATAGGTGTAGACGCAGACCTGCTTGGCGCGACCACAGGCTTGACGAAGGGCTTTTTCATCCGGCAGGCCCACCTCGATCCACAGCTCGATGAGACCGGTCAGATCCTTTTGCCAGAGCGCGGGCTCATCTTCAGTGCTTAGCCCGCGACCGAACGACAAGGCCTCATGTGCATGCATTGCAAAGGCCAACAGGCGCATCATCATCCGTTCATCGGTTTCAGACGGATGGCGCGCGAGTGTCACCGTATGGTCCTCGTAATAGTGGCGGTCCACATCGGCGATGTGGAGGAGGGCCTTGAAGATCGTCGCGTTCGGGGCCATGTGGTTGTGAAGCCCTTGTATGGGGGGCGTTCAGATTGAAGAAAACCAGGCGATGCAGCCGGTGGAAGCGGACCGTTCTACCCGAGCCAACTCGCGCAGGATCAGGGCAGCTCCGCGATATACATCCCCTCCACCCGCTCGCGCGCCCAAGGGGTCTTGCGCAGAAACGTGAGACTCGATTTGACGCTGGGATTGTTGAGGAAACACCGGACCGGAAGACGACGCGCTAACTCAGGCCACCCGTGTCGTTCAACCAAGGTCGTCACAATGGTCTCCAGCGTCACACCGTGCAGGGGATCGCGGGGATGGGAGGTGGTCATGGGCGTATGGTTGGCAATTTCAGAACAGGCAAGATTAGTAGCATCTCACTCCCGCTTTATCACCCTAAGCGCAGCGTTCTCCGATGCTGCTCATCATGATGCACATTGCAGAGAGTTACGAGATTATCGGCGGTATTACCGCCTCTGTCCTTGTGATGTTGTTTGTGATGAAGCTCCAGCATCTTCCTCGGATCTTCCGGTGAAAGCATGCCCCGGTGCCAACCACACTTAGTGCACTTGAAAGCATCACGATGCAAAACCTCAACCCGAACGGGGTCGGGAATGGAACGGTCATGTTCATACGCTTGACGATCCTCTTCAAGAAGGTATACCCCAACTGCCAGATCATCGCGGCCACTATTCTTGGTGACGATGGGCCACCCCTGTTCCGTCCGCAACTCACGTACTCGCCGGGCCCACTCTTTCTTATCTTTCGCAAGGTATTTGAGTTCTTCGCCTGTGATTTCTTGGCCGACGCTCCTTCGGAAATATTCGATAATTCTGTCTGACACTGAGACCTTCTTTTTCCTGATTTCGTTCAGCACATTCCAACGGTGAGCGGCTTCGCGGTCTTGCTCAGCGCGCATCAAAACGTATTGATCCGGTTTGATTTTTGATGGGTCGATGCTGAGGCAACTTTTCAGACTAGCAAGTTCGGCATGATTTCCAGTGATGCGTGCATCTTCCACCATATCCGCAACCGTCACCCCAGAATAAATCCACCAACCGAACTGGACACGAAGCTCTCTGACACGGCGGGCCCATTCTCCGATACCGGAAACGACCATAAGTTCGTCGCCCTCAATGACAAATCGTGGGTACTTCCTCAGATAAAACAGTATTCGATCTCTTGCTGAGGCAGCGTCCTCCCTCGGAATCAAGGAACTGCCCAAGTCTCTGAGAAGATGATAGGCAGGGACAAGAGCCTGAACTTTGGCGCGGAGATTAGGAGTCTCAAGCTCTTTCTTGAAGTTGAGGAGAAGCTCAACCAACGTTGCTCTGATAGTCTCGCGTTCGCCTTGCTTGGATCTTCTTGGCATACCGTGGACCGTGGATTGCCTTTTTCGGAATGACAATCTCGCGAGGGTTCAACTTCTTTGATCAGGGACAACATCTATATATTGGGGTTGACTTGGGAAATCAACTCTATATACTGTCCCTCGTTAGAGATTCTGCCTATGTCACGGCATGGGTCTAGCCTTCAAAATTGAAATCCACTATGGCCAAGAAACTTGGCACAAAAAAACAACGTACGATCCCGTCGGACATCGACCGGATACTGAGAAGGTATCCGGAACAGGCCTATGCCTTACTGCGGCAATCGCTTTCGGCCAGCTCGCGGGGGGGAGTCGTCGGCGAAGGTGGATCATCGGTCTATGCCAAAAGAAAATTAAGAGTAATCGACCTGTTTGCGGGAGCTGGCGGCTTTACCTTGGGATTGTGCAATACAGGAAAGTTTGAGCCGGTTTTCGCAAATGACTTCAATGCGTACGCAGCAAAAACTTATAACGCGAATTTTGGAGATCACTGCCTCCACGGTGATATCAACGACCTGCTGGCAAACAGTTCCTTCAAATTTCCTGAAGCAGACATTGTGATCGGCGGCCCGCCCTGTCAAGGTTTCAGTCCCCTCAACAAACAGCGTGAAGGTGACCCAAGAAAGCAGCTTTGGAGAGCTTTCATGGAAGTGGTTCGGCGGGTGAAGCCTATTGCATTTGTAATGGAAAATGTCCCTGAGCTACTTGCCTCGGCAGAGTTCAATGCCATCAGAACTCATGCTGAATCCATGGGCTACCTGGTTACGGCAGATATTCTGAACGCAGCCGACTATGGGGTACCACAGCGGAGAAAGCGGGCCATCATAGTGGCTAGTCGAGTCGGCCGCATCTGGCCCCCGACTCCGACGCACGCCAACCCACAAAAAACTCCCACTCTTTTCCAAAACGGATTGCTGCCTTGGGAGACCGTGGGGAGAGCAATTGAAGATCTTCCGGAGCCTGAGGGAATTGATATAAGGGTTGGAACAGTCACTCCACCTCTTGATTTGCATTTCGGCAGAACGCCTACACCGAAAAGCCTCGCACGGTATCGATGCGTTCAAGAAGGCGGCAATAGATTTGACCTTCAGAAGAAGCGCCCCGACTTAACACCCAACTGTTGGATCAGGAAGAAATCAGGTGGGACGGACTTATTCGGACGTCTGTGGCGCGACCGCCCTGCTTTCACAATACGAACCGAATTCTTCAAACCGGAGAAGGGTCGGTATCTTCACCCTACGCAACATAGGCCGATTACTCACCGAGAAGCCGCTCGCTTGCAGTCCTTTCCCGATAGTTTTATCTTCCTGGGAACCAAAATCGAGATTGCTAAGCAGATAGGGAATGCTGTCCCGCCGCTACTGGCCCAACGCATAGCCGAAGTCCTCCTCCGACACCTCTAGCGCAGCAATCCCTACCGAGAGTTCTGGTCGTCTAGGTCTACTCTATGGCTGACGTCTACAGTAAAACCAAACGGTCGGAGATCATGTCCAGGATCAAGGGAAAGCATACTTCCCCTGAGATCAGACTGGCCCTTTTGCTAAAAGAACTAGGACTCAAGCCACAGCAACATCGAAAAGACCTCCCAGGGTGCCCCGATGCAGTTTTATATAGGAAAAGGATAGTCTTGTTCGTGAACGGTTGCTTCTGGCACGGTCACAAAAACTGCTCCCGAGCCAGCCTGCCCAGCACAAACCAGATATTCTGGCAGACGAAGATTGAAAGAAATGTAAGACGGGATGCGAGTCAGCGCAGAAAACTAAGAAAACTGGGCTGGCATGTATTGACCTTCTGGACCTGCAAGCCACTGACTCTAGCAGGTTTAGTGTCTCGCCTGCGAAGGTGCGGGGCTCAATAAAGCATGCGTCTATGACGGATTGTGTCCGTCAAAACCTATACCGAAAATGCGAACGCATATTGGCCGTCCGGGAACCGGATCTGAGGCCACCACGAAGCGTTTTTACCTCGCCCTGGTCTTGTCCGAAGCAGAAACAGGGTAACTTTGTCGTCTGGAACTTTTTCCGATTCGCCTCCGGTGAGAATGCCTTGGGTTTCTCGCCTAGCGGCTTCGAGTTCGCGCTCCCGATCAACATACACATATCCCGTACTATGCTGATAGAGTTTGGCAAACTGCGCAATCGACTCCCCAACGGCAATTGGGTCCCAAACACGCTCTGCCTCCCGTTGATCCGGCACAGTCAAGCCAATCAGCGCTTGCATATCCACAATGGGCATCTCCACATAGTCTTCGTCTACGAGGTCTTCAAGCCTCTTGTCTATCCTTTCGGTGGACATCTTGGCACTCTCATCGCGCATGACCTGCGCAGGGTTATAAATGCTACCGCCTGAATATACGCCGATTGAACCCGGCGCAAGAACATTTCTCCTGGTGGCACTGAGTCCGCTTTCCAAATAGACTCCCCGAAACTCCTCGCTCGGTCGCCGAGCAATGAGCTCTCGGAGTCCGCGCTCCATTTTGTTGATCGCCCTAAAGACGATGTGGAGCACCGGGGGGAGGAATAACCGCAACAACCCGATGTCCTTTCTACGGTATCCGTACATGCGAGCGTGCTGGAGAACCGTGTCGGCTTGTGGTTTCTTTGGGTGGCGCCCGTAGTAACTGACAAGCAGATTCTTAATCGTCACTCCTCGGCCTAGCTTATTACCACCGACGAAAAGGTTATAGGGCGATTTGACCGCCACGTCCTCGTCTGTCTCTCCGTTGACCAACTTGACGCTGATCCCGGGCGAGAAAAATTCGATAGCTTCCAGGAGACCATGAAAATCGCAGTTCCTTAAGCCTTCGTGAGTTGAGGCTAGGTCGTCATAGGCCGTCTTAAGTCTTGTGAGGATGGCGTGATTCTTCGTCTTTAATCCTGCAGTCAAATCCGTCTTGTACTTCCGCATGAGTTCTACGATGTGTTTATGGTCATCAGTGCGGGTACTCACGTGACAGAGAAACGCGCAGTTCTGATCGGCTTCATTCGTCCGCTTAAATGTGGCTCCAATCATGAATGTGTCCAAGGCCCTAAGGAGAGACTTGGGAATGGTCAAGGTCGGAGTTGGTTGAGGACCTGGAGCCAACACGGCAATGTCGTTCAAGTCGAACTCCCTGACAAGGTCGGAGTTATCTCCGAAGAATTCCTCGCCCCCTACGTAATCAGAACCAGGGTGACTCAGGACGGTGAACGCAGGTCTGAAGTCGTGCCCTGGGGCCTGGAGGAACAGGGCCTGCGGAGTGGCCGTTACTTGCAAATAGGTATTCTTATCGAAAAACCCACGTAACTCCACGAGCCGACGGTTAATAGTGCTTCTTGTTCCGTCAGCGCGGCGTTCCCGTGTGTTAAGGCTGGCCTGATCTGCCTCGTCATCGATGATGAGGCAGCTGAGTCCTCGGACTCTCCCCCTTTTAAAGTTTTCAATCAGGGTATTCAGCAGGCCAGAGTTTTTGCTGGTGACGATGGCGCAGGTCCCGCACTTGATCCGCTGGAGGAATGAGTCAGTATCTTTAAACTCTTTCTTACCGATAATATCAATCCCAGGAAAAGCTTCCCGCACTCGCCCAAGAGTTTGTTCATATAGCGGGTCGATGTCGGACGTCAGAATAATGATCGCTCTATACCCCTCATCAGCCCCCATGGCACCGGTGACAGTTAACACCCCGGTCTTGCCGCTCTGGACTAATCCATAGATTAAACCGTTGGTTTCCTCCCTTCCCCCACTTAATGGATTGACCCATCGATCAGCAACCTCTGTGGCGGTTGCACTTATTTCCTGGACTTCGGCCGCATTGCCAATCTGTTTCTGCAACAGGCCCAAGACCTGATCGCGATGTTTCATAGTCACCTCAGCGCTCAAGAATTTTGAACCAATTCGACGGGGCTACCTTTCCATCAAGTGTTCCGTCCGGACCATTTACCTCATAGTACTCACCATGGTTTCGATAGCAGGCGATATGGATCGCAGACGCTCTCTGAGTAGCTACCTTTCTATAGGAGTCATAGGGAAAAGCTGCCACGCCATCCGCTCCGCAAATCAGTCCGATGATAATTTGTGACTCAGAAGCCCGATCTTGCAGGAGGACCTGCTCGTCCGGCATGAAGGTGAATCCCCACGGGCTTCGACCTTTAGTACTGTATTTCAAAAGGATCAATAGCCGGTTGTTTACAACAAAAAGAGGAGGCTCATAACGGATACTCTGGATCCTACCGCTACGAACCAACAAGTGGAGCGCCGCTCCTTCATAAAACTCTTGTTTCTTTATGCCCAATCTTACTACCAGTATTTCCAGAACAAACCACCGTAACCAGCCCTACAATTACAACTTCGTCAAAAGATTGCAGAGGTCCTTAGATAGTGTCGGCACGAGATATCAGCCCAGAGAGCGATGCACTGGATTTGGATGGCGGCGAGGAAGGACGCTGAGTGCTTGGCATATCGGGTGGCGATGCCACGCCACCGCTTGAGATGCAGGAAGGCGTTTTCGACCAGGTGGCGCAGCTTGTAGAGGTCTTTGTCCTAGGACCTTGGCGCGGTTCTGTTTTTTCTGGGCGGGATCACCACGGTCCTGCCCTGACTGCCAGCCTGCTCGACGATCGCCTGGCTGTCATAGCCTTTATCCGCGATCAGATGCTCGGCCGTGAGGCCTGCGATCAGGCGGCCAGCCTGCGTACAATCCGCCGCGGTACCTTGCGTAATAACGACTCTGAGCGGCAGACCATGCGCATCCACGGCCAGATGTATCTTGGTGTTGAGCCCCCTTTTGTCCGGCTCATGGCCTGATTGCCGCCCGCCGCGTGCGGATGCACTTTGCAATGGCTGGCGTCGATCATCAGCCATTCATAGTCCGGCTCCTCAATGAGGACGTCCAGCAATCCCTCCCAGACGCCCTTGTCGCGCCAGCGGCAGAACCGGCGCTGCACGTTCAGAGGTGGCTCCGGTTGGTTGGACAGCCTAGGCCATTCCGTAAGTGGTGCCTGGCGGGTTGCTGACTACGCGGCCGTCAGCCGTGTCGTCAGATTGTCCGAGTACACCTGGTCAGGCGTCTGGCCGTCAAGTGCCTGATGCGGTCTGGTCTGGTTATAGAACGTCAGATACTGCGCCAAGCCCTGGTGCGCCGCCCCAATAGTTTCGTAGGCGTGCACATACACCTCCTCGTATGTGATGCTTCTCCAGAGGCGTTCCACGAAGACGTGGTCTCGCCAGCACCCTTTTCCGTCCATGCTGATCTGGATGCCGTGGTGTGTCAGAAGCCCGGTGAACTCCTGGCTGGTGAACTGGCACCCCTGGTCGGTATTGAAGATGGTCGGGGTGCCATGCCGGGCGATGGCCTCCTGCACCGCGTCGAGGCAGAAATCGGTCGTCAGCGTGTTGGACAGCCGCCACGCCAACACCCGACGACTGGCCCAGTCGAGCACCGCGAACAGATAGACGAAGCCCCGCGCCATAGGAATGTAGGGTTGAGTAGGGCCTGCGCGCCATTCCGGTCTTGCGACCAGCGGTTTCGCACGCCCTCTCGCCGAACCGGACATGCACCTTTCGCTATGCATCCGGCTCTCCAGCAAACTTGGTGAAGTCAGGATGTTGCATCCAACCCCGCTTGTAGCGCTCTACCTTGAGCAACGACATCTGAAATTGCTCGCAACCGTCTTCTTGCCATACCCGACGCGTGCGTCGGATACGACTGGGACGGCGGTGGCGTAACAGCGTGCGTACGTGGGCCTTCGGGTACTTCGTGCGCATCCATCGCCAGAGTCGGTCGCCGACATACCAGTCAAGATTCGACAGGATGTCTTTGGCTCCGGTGCAGTGACGATAGAAGTGGGCCCACCCACGCAGGATGGGGTTGAGTTTCTGGAGGAGTTCGATCAACGGCAGTGGGATGGTGGCTCGTCCAGTGAGTTGCTTGACCTTGTACCGCAGGTCGGCAACCTTCTCCTTCGGAACCTCGATGCGCGGTGTCCATCCATACCGCGTATCCCATCGCATTCTGACCCGGTGTCCAAGGAACTCGAACCCATCGGTCAGAGGAGTGATGCGCGTCTTTTCGGGTGAGAGTGTCAACCCCATGCTTTGCTGCAGTAAGGTCGCCAACTCCTCCCGTTCGGCCGCTGCATCCTCTGCGGTCCCACTGACAAGGACGATAAAGTCGTCGGCATAACGGACCGGGAAATACACCGGCCGGCCCGCCCGGCGGTCGGAAGAACGTGCCTCCATCGCCGCGGTGATGCCATCGCAACTCCGTCGTGCCCTGCGCTTGGTCTGATGATTGACCCAGCGCTCATATCGCTCTTCGATGACTGACAGAGCGATGTTGGCAAGCAAGGGCGAGATGATTCCGCCCTGAGGGGTGCCAGCGTCGGTTCGCAGAAACTGCTCTTCCGAGAGTGCCCCGGCTTTCAGGAACTGCACCAGCAACCGATTCACCCTGCGATCCGCGCAGTGCTGACGCACGCGGTTCATCAGCAGGTGGTGGTCGATATGATCGAAGCAGCCCTTAATGTCCCCCTCGACCACCCATTGATACGGGGTGTCGTGACGTTTTCCGTCTACTTTACTTGTCTTGCGTGGACGCGTGGCCATGCGAATATGCTCAAGTGCGCCGTAGCAGCCCCGACCCGGACGGAATCCGTACGAGACATGCCAGAAGCGTGCTTCGAGTATGGGCTCCAGAAACTGCTTGATCGCCGCTTGCACGACGCGATCCGTGACCGTGGGAATTCCCAAGGGTCGGAATTGCCCTGGTTTGCCCGGCTTGGGGATGAGTTTGCGACGGCACGGACTCGGCCCGTAGGTGCCGCTCCTGAGTGCTCGGTGCAACTCTCCCAAGTACACGCCTTCACCCTGTAGCTGGCGAATGCGGCCCACGGTCATCCCGTCGATCCCTGGTGTGCGCTGCCCTTTGTTCCGGGCCACGCGATCCCAGGCGCATCGTAAGCTACGGATATCTGTAATCCAGTTCCACAGTTCACGATACGCTTCGCCGGGATGCTGTTGACTCCACTGATACAGCGTTCGTTGCACGCCGAGTAGCCACACCGTATCGGTGTGAAGATCCGAGTCCACGGATCGTTCCTCCGGCTTCAACCGCGTATCGTTCACCTGTCCCCCTTCGCCATGTGGCCGGTTTTCCCGACCTCGAACTACTACGGAGACTCCGCCCCCATTGACCTTCGTACCCGGTCGCCGCGGATAGCCCTTGTCCGTCAAAGGCGAATGCCAATAGGTTCCCATGTTCCGATTCCCGACCTGTGCGTCTGTAGGTGACGTGCTCTACCCCTGGTGGCTCTGGACGATGGCTCAGAGGACATCCCATCGTCGGATGCGCGTGGCGCATCCTTCAGTCGGCAACATCAAGACCAACCGAATCGCACCACAATCCCTCCACGCCATTCCGTCATTGGGGGTTGGCTGCTCTAAATACAGAGGCTTCCGGCGCACGCTTCGTTGTCTCACCATAGACCCTGTGGTAGCCCGGCTCGTGGGGAGTGGCCCACGCCCGGTACTGTTCAGGCTGCTCTGCTTATGACACCCCGCCATCGGCACGTGGCGGAACTTTGCAGCCCCCTTCCGCTCGGGGTCCTTCCCGAGTGGGGCAGCATTCCAGCTGCCGGTCGGCAACCGGCTGGCGTGGTTGGTCTGTCTCCAACCGCGCCTGCATGGCGCACTAATATCGGCCGCCCAGACATGATTGGGCCGCGAGATCGTCAGGTCGCGCAAGAGAT